>ERZ778497.32-NODE-32-length-132030-cov-11.654131_pt1 | contig 132030 bp, 110 predicted proteins | sample MGYA00509938_ERZ778497 | MGnify/ENA primary metagenome ERZ778497 (study PRJEB29527, sample SAMN07138969) | mouse gut metagenome | material: feces | host: mouse | place: China:Nanjing | collected 2016-01-25 ... | reverse complement strand
AAAGTGGCCATCGCTTTTATAACATTAATTTTTAACTACTGATTCACATTAATAACTGGTTATATAAAAAATGAAAGTTATAACGATAGGTCGAAGCCCTAAAAGCGATGTCGTTATCCATGATACATATGTCGGAAGAGTACATATGCAAATAGTTTTGGATAATGACGGGAATATTTATGTCATTGATATGAATTCGACAAACGGCACATATGTTAATGGCCAAAGAATATATGGTAAAGTACGCTTGCAAAAAAACGATATCATACGAATTGGCAACACAACATTACCATGGCAAAAATATATATTCTCAAGTACCACTGTCAAGCATAGGAACAATTCAATTCTGTATATAATAATTATCATACTGATATTACTGCTGGGTTGTGGCGGAGTGTATTTCTGGAGAATAAATAATGCCGGAGAAACACTCCAAGACTACAACGAAATACTGCCATTTTTTACGGGTACAAATGAAAAACCTTCAATAAGCAGCATACCATATGATTTGATTTGTCACAAGCTATCCGAGGGTGTATCAAAAGGATATCATAAGAAAGACTGGACATATTTGATTGAGAATAATTCCATAACCAATTTTAATATCGATGAGATTCTTATAGATGACAATTACGTTTATGAGATTGTTGCCTCTTTTCGTCTTAAAGGGGGAAACAACTTCTGCTATGATACCAGGGCCGAAATCAGATATATAAACTATGGCTATGGTTGGGTGTTGAATTATGTAAACTCTTTGGGAATGTCTGTAATATCTGATGGACAATATGACGATTGCATTATTTGTGAAATTGCTGATGATGGTTGGGGTGGTGTCAATTGTTTAAGTATATGTAATGTCAGTGAATGTACATTAGTCGTTGGAGGCCAGATAAGAACATATAATGGATGGCAAAAATTTAGCCGTCCGGTTAGTCCTCACGACTCGGGTTCTGTTGGCGGCACATTTGGCTGGGGCGATGTACAGGATTATATAATAGAATTTGTCATAAGAGAACAATAAGATAACAATTCAATAAAATACTTTTAGGTATGAGTTTGACGATTATAGATAGTGCCAATATCTTTCAAAAAGATGTGATAGGCAATGTGCGCAAGGCACAAGAAGACAGTCATGATATCGCTGCATTAACGCCCAATGGGGATGTATTTGTTGTATGCGATGGCATGGGCGGTCATGTCGGCGGAAAACAGGCATCGTCTATTGCCGTCAAGAGCATTATTGAATATCTGAAAAAAGAGCGGTATCCTCAGCCGATACAGGCACTCAATGATGCACTGCAATTTGCAAATATGCAGATTATCGGTTATGCAAATGAGCATCCGGAACTGAAAGGGATGGGTACAACTGCCTGCATCGTATTATTGCAGGATTCAGAGGCATATATCGCTCATGTAGGAGACAGCCGCATCTATCTGTATCTTGGGAAAGAGAAACAATTGCATCGCATTACCAAAGACCATTCTTTCGTGCAGACATTGGTGGATGCCGGTCAAATAACTGATGAAGAAGCAGAACATCACCCGAACAAAAATCGAATTTTAAAGGCTCTCGGAATAAAGCCTGATTTAGCCCCTTCTTTCGATAGGATTCAACCGAAGAATGGAGATGTATTCTTGATTTGCAGTGACGGACTGAGTGGAATGATTTCCGATTCTACGATGAGAGATGTTCTTATGCAGAATACGGTGGTTGAGAATAAAGGGGAAACACTTGTCAACCTCGCATTGGAAGCAGGAGGTCTTGACAACATTACACTTGAACTAGTACAAATCGCAAATAGTCCGCATTCAAAAAGTGTATTCAGAAGCCACAATCCTACATGCGCAAAATTTCAGACACATAGTAAATCAAGATCTATCATTTTGACAGTAGCTGTAACAGTTTTTGCTACGCTACTGTGTCTCTTCATTTTATATAAACATACCGTTAAAGGGATAGAGAATCAGATTGTTACTACCAAGGCAGAAATCACTAAGATTGATGGCTTAATCAGCGTGAACAGCAGTAAAATCAATGAATCCGAACAAAATATAACCAAGCTGACAACTCAATACCAGTCAGATATATCCATTATTGAAGATGCAGCTATACGCAAGCAGAGACAAGAAAATTATAATGCACAAAACCAAATGCTCAAAGATGAGCTCATTAAGGCTAAAAAAGAGATAACAAAAAATAATACCAGGAGGGACAGCCTCATACAAGCGTATGAAACAGATTCAATACGATTGGATAATATCAAATTGAGAAATAAACTAAAAATTAAAAAATGAGAGTTATTACAGTAGGACGAAGCTCGGAAAATAACATTGTCATTAACGATGCTAAAGTTTCAAGAACACATTTGCAGCTGGTTCAAAACGATAGCGGCATTTGTTCTGTCGTTGACTTGAATTCTGCAAATGGCACATTTGTCAATGGACAAAAAATAACATGCGAAGTACGGTTGCAACCACAGGATGTAATTCGTATTGGAAATACAACACTACCGTGGCAAGAGTATATCAAGCCATCTTCTGCAGTCGGACAACCACCAAAGGATATTACAGACAACATTAGAATTGCTCCTCCTACAAAAACAAACAGAAAATGGTGGTACGCTGCTGCTTGTGTTGTACTTGTTTTGCTTGCCGGCAGCATAGGACTCTATTTCCATTATAGCGGGAAAGAGCAGGAAAAGATTGAGGCAGCCAGACAAAATCAAGAAGAGATTCAGAAAGAGCAATTACGTCAGGAAGCTGAGCAAAAAGCAGAGAAGGCTGAACGACTGCAAGATGAAGCAGATGAATTGTTTCGCAAAGCATTGATATCGCAAAGCGACAAAAGCAAAGCGTTGGCCGAGGCTAAACAAAAAGAAGCCACAGAGGCAAAGAAACAAGCGGAATATGCCATTGCAGCTCAACGCAAAGCTGAAACAGCCAGGATAGCTGCAGAAAAAGCTAAAGAAGAGGCGGATAGAGAAAAGGCTGTAGCGGAGCAAAATAGCAAAAGAGCTATTCTGGATGCTGAGGAGAAAGCCGGCCAAGCCATTTCTAAAGCCAATGCGGAGCGTGATTCAGCAAATGAGAAAGCAAAATTAACAGAAAAATTCTATGAAGAGTACGCTGACATGAAGTCTGATTTTGCGAAACAAGTTTATAGGCAACTCCAATACGAATTACCTAAAAATGATGCTAAAACGGCCCTTAAAAACTTGTTCAATCAATCGGACAATAAATACAAACAATCAATCATCGATGCGATACAAATTGTAAAGCGAGAGAATAGTAAAACTGAAACCAATGAGCCTAAGATAAAATCGGACTCTTTGAAGTTCTCAAAAGACAAAGATTCGGCTGATGATAAAATGGTTGTAGAAAACGATGACTAATTTACCTGAAATTCCGTTTTACCATATTGATCATTTGATAGCAGAGGGCGGGACTGCGAAAGTCTATTGGGGAATAGATTTACGCAGCGGATTTCCTGTGGCTATCAAAGAATTAAAGATACGGCATTTTAAGAATCATATTATACGCGAAAAATTCAAAACAGTAGAGACTCAGTTATATCTGTATATGCAGCATCCTAACATTCCGAAACTGGTAGATTTCATCGACATGCACGAATGTGAAAAACTTTATATCGTCATGGAATTTATTCAGGGAAAAAGTTTGGAACAGTACATCTATGGAGAAATCGGGCTTATCCCGGAACAGACTGCATTGCCGATGTTCCTCAAAATACTTGACACTGTTGCATATCTGCATCGGAATGGCATTCTGCATTTAGACATTAAATCAAACAATATCATGATACAGCCGGACGGAAGAATAAAATTGATAGATCTCGGCATTGCCTCAAGAATGAGCGACGCCAGCAACAGCACAGGTTTCGGAACACCGGCGTATATGCCTCCGGAACAATCTGAACAGGGGCAATGCGGACAATATACTGATATATTTGCCCTTGGTATAATGCTGTTTGAAATGTTGACCGGACGCATGCCGTTTACAGGACAAAGCACCAAAGAACTTAGGCAAAGAATCAAATTCGAGCCGACACCCAAAATGAAAGATTTTTATCCGCCCATCAACTCTGATTTGCAATTCATAGTGGAGAGAGCATTGGCCAAAGACCCGATGATGAGATATCAATCATGTGAAGAATTTGGAAATTTTATTAATGATTATATGCGCAAGCGTCAATTAGACAGATGAGAGTGGAAAACAATACACAAACTTATAAGGAACTGCAACCTGATACTGTTCTATGCGATGGTAAATATACCATCCGGAAGAAAATCGGAGAGGGAGGATTCGGTATAACATATACAGCACTGCAAAGCGGACTGAACAGAATAGTTTGCATCAAGGAATATTTCCCGGCAGGAAAGTGCGCACGCGCCACTCACGCTTGCACCGTATATGTACAGGGCACAAGCGAAAACGTATTTGAAAAATACCGGCAAGCATTTGTTAAAGAAGCCAAGATGCTGGCTACGCTACATCATCCAAATATCGTTGAAGTGATAGACATTTTTGACGAGAACAACACTTCTTATATGGTTATGGCCTTTATAGAAGGCAAGAGCCTGCAAAGCATCGTGGATGCACGTGGACGCTTACCGTACACAGAGGTAGTAAACTATATTGCCCAGGTAACAAATGCCGTAGGATATCTCCATGAACGCCATATTCTGCACCGTGACATCAAGCCGGATAATATCATGATTACGGCTGATTATAAGGCCATATTAATTGACTTTGGCTCTGCAAGAGAGTTTGAGCAGGACAAGACTCAAATTCACACATCTATGCTCACTCATGGGTATGCTCCGACAGAGCAATATACAGCCAAAAGTCGCAAAGGTTCTTATACGGATATTTATGCAATCGGCGCGACAATGTACTTTGTTCTTACCGGGCAGGTTCCGCTTGAGGCTGCCGCACGTCTGACAGAGCAGATGGTCGCACCAAAAGAAATAGCTCCTGACATTCCGGATGATGCCAATCGTACAATCTTGAAAGCAATGCAGCTCAAGGCCGAGAATCGTCATCAAACCGTTCAGGAATTCATGGACGATTTGCGCAATGTAAGACCGTCTATACTTGTCGACGAAACGATAGGAAGAACAACCTCTTATAAAAAGTTGTGGCAAGTGCTTGCTGTTGCCGGATGTATTATCGTCATTCTGGTTGGATATCTAATCTTCCGGCCGAAGAAAATCATTGAAGTGGAAAAAGGTAAAATCGAATATAAGACCTATGATTTTACAGGCATGAATGCTTACCCGATGATTAAAGTCAAGGGCGGTACTTTTATGATGGGTACAAATGATACGGAAGAGGATGATTGTACACCTCACAATGTAACTCTCAGTGACTTTTATATAGGTCAGTTTGAGGTATCGCAGGGATTATGGGAAAAAATAATGAGCGATAACCCATCAGCATATCAGTTACCAGCAGCCAAGGACAGCTTGCCGGTCGAAAACGTAAGTTTTGATGATGTACAATCATTTATCACCAAGTTAAATGCCAAGACTGGAAAGAATTTTTCTCTGCCTACTGAAGCTCAATGGGAATATGCAGCACGTGGCGGTATAGACAGCAAAAACACCTCTTATGCCGGCTCAGAATATCCGAATACGATTTGGTACGACAAAGAAAATCCCTTTAAAATAAAATTGAATTCATCTGTAAACGAACTTGGAATTTATCAAATGAGCGGCAATGTCGCCGAGTGGTGCATGGACTACTACAATGCTGATTTCTATGAATCATCACATAACGGCAGAAATCCGGTTAATACTAAAAAAGATAAATATCACGTGATTAGAGGTGGAAGCTTTAACGATAATGATATAGAATACATTACGGTATACTATAGGGATGCCGACAATACGGCCCGGCCATATATAGGATTTAGGCTTGTAATTAACTAAAACACAATTATTAATAAATTTTTTAAAAGCATGTACAGAAAAGTATTAATTACTGCACTGATGTTAGGCATTGGTGTGGCGGGATTTTCCCGGACGAATGAAATCGAGAACGTCAATCCGAAGGATTTGGCGAAAACGGTTGCCGAAAAGAGCCAAAAAGAGTTGCTTGACAAGATGCAACTCCGGTTAAAAGATCGGAATGAACCTAATGTCAAGTTTTATAAAAAAATGACCGAGGCACAGCAGTTCTTATATCAAGAGAATTTGATAGACTCTGTCTTAAAAGCAAAATCGCATCTCTTGAAAGATGTTTATGTAAAATTATGCGATAATTCTAATATGCCGACCGATTTGATTTATGAAGGAATCAATATCAATAACATTGCATATAAGACATTTAAGAAGAAAGGAATAGAGAAGGTTGATTCTACGACTCTTATTGTCCCTATATCATTCCAAGCGCATACGGTAGCGAAAGATGGTATAAGCGATGTTAAATATGCCGTTACTTTTAAGTGGCAGGTGAAAGTTAAAGCCGAAACAGAAAAGACGGTTGTTGACGGTAAAAAGACAACCCGGATTGTCCGTTATGTCCAGAATGGCACTCCGACTTTAGTCGCGTCTGTTGCAAATCCTATCAAATATCTCACATCTGATAAGAAAGACATGAAGATCGCAACGCAGAATGCAATCATTGAGTGGTATGCAAATCTCCCAAAAACACTTGACGAGAAATATGCAGGACAATCTGTGACTGCAATCAAGGCGATGAATGTATCTTACGATGAAATAAAAATGAATCTGCCTGAAAGCCAGAATTTTACTGTAACTGATGTCCCTGCCATAAAAGTGCAGATTGATCCATATCAATTCATCAATGACAATGACAGGCAATTATATACGAATCCGGAAGCATATATGATTATTGCCCCTATTTTCAATGTCTCGGTCGATGATACTTTCAATAAAGCGGATATATCAACATCGTATGTTGTGAAAGAGACTGTCAAACCTATCACTGACAAGACAAAAACAGAACGCAGCAAAACTGCAAATGCCGTTATCACTGAATTTACCAAACAATTGTCCACATACGTAAATACTCGTGATGCAGCACAAAAAGCGTTTATAGAGAATATGTTTGAGACGGATGAAAGCACAATTGAAGTATCCTACCTGCCTAAGCGTGGTTTAGAGAAAATAAATACGAAATCTATACAGAAATATCTTTCATTGCTGAAAGGCTCTTCGTTGAATTTGACTTTTGACAATCCGCAACTCATAAATTCCAACTGGGATTCTTTAACTTATACCGTCCATCAGGAATATAAGAGCAAAACATACAGCGACTATACTCAAAAACGAATATACATGACTTATGATTCGGTAAAAAAGACATATATCATAGTTAAGATTGAGGTTATTCCTAATAGCACTACAATTAAATAATTTATAAGGAGTTGTATGGGGACACCTATACAACTCCAATAATCCTTTTTATATGAAAGTTATAAATGTAGGAAGAGCTGCTGACAATGATTTCACTATAAATGACAATTATGTATCAAGATATCATTGCCAACTGATCCATCATGACAATGGCCAATATGAACTAATTGACACAAGTACTTATGGCACATATATTAATGGACATAAAGTAAACGGAAAGCAAATATTGCATCAGGGAGATATTGTAAAGGCTGGCAATACATGTATTCCCTGGATGAGTTATTTTATGGAGCAACATACAATGGCACAGCCCTACGAGCCTCCTACATCTTATCCTAAATCACCGTCCATACCACCCAGTGTAAATATTCCAAGCGAAATAAAAATCATTGATGAACACTCGGATGTGGCAAAAAAAGGTGATGATTTCCAAGTTTCATTCTTTCGTAACTTCGGAGATAAGATGGGCAATACGATAGGCTCCACATTAGGGTGTCTCATCTCCATTATAATCATAATTGCTTTCTTTGCGATAATAGGCCTCATTATGTCATTGTCATAGGATATCATGCAAATCATCAATATTGGACGAGTTTAACAACATCTCATTCCCATCTTCTCAATTCTGTCCTGCCGGTCCCTGCTATCCTCGGTTGCATTGCCGGAGGGCAGCCAGACACTTGCCGTCATGCCACTCCTTGGCGCATCATGTGCGCCATATACTCTTTCGGGCTCCTGCCGGCAAGATTCAGCTGTATCCTCTTCTCGTTGTGGTACGTTCTGTGCAGTCGGGTCCTAAACTTCCCACGGTATCCTGTCTCGGTCTTCAGGTTGCTGAAGAAGTATCCGATGAGGCTGTTGTCATAGTAGTTCACCGGCCATAAAATGGAGCCTTTTCGTGGACAGAACACTCGAATCACGTCCCCTGTCCACGAAAACAGCCGTTTTTATGGACAGGATTCTTTCGGTTCGACATGCTCTGCCCGATCCGATCTATATTGATGATTTTGAGGTAAAAAACGACAGAGAGACCGGCTAAAAACCACAATAACTCTCTGGGAATTAAAGCAGGCAAGGTCGAGATTGACCGCACCGAAAAACCATGGAAAAGGGGTCTGACTAAAAAGTTTTAGTCACCCCCTTTTCAAAAACTTGCAAATTGATTACACCAACTCAAAAATCAGCCGGACGGCGATGCCAATTCAGGAGGGGCAGGAGGAATGAGATTACGGCGGAGCCTGTCCAGAATAGGGAGACGTATTTGAAGTCGTAGCTCAGGACTTCTCCTGTGGCGGCATCGGTCAGGGCTTGGCCGTCTATCAGCCAGCCGCTTACTACATTCATCAGGCCTGCTGCCATGTATGATGCCAGTCCTACTATTCCTATCGCGGCTCCTGTTGCTTCGCGGGGGACAAGATCAACGGCCATCAGTCCGCCTAAGAATGAGATCAGGACTCCGATTGATATGCCGAACAGGGTCATTGAAAGCACATTCACGAGCCAGCCGTCACCTCCGTACAGGAAGAGGACAAGTGCAAGAGTCTCCAAAATGCCGGCGAAAAGGGCCGGTAGTTTCCTGTCACCTTTGAAAATACGGTCTGACATATAGCCTGACACTACTGTTCCGATTATTCCCATCACCGTATTGACCGCTATTATGAACGCGGCCTCTTTCAAGCCGAATCCCTTTACTTTCTGAAGGAAGAACATGCCCCATTCATTGATGGCGTAGCGGCTCATGTACATGAATGCACTTGACAGGGCCAATATCCACACTCCGGGATTCCGCAGCACGGCTTTCTGTATCCTTGCGGCATCGTCATTCCGTCCACTGCCGGCAGCCGGTTCCGTATCCTGCACATAATGCTGGGAGGAAATGCCGGAAAGTGCGGAGGAGTCACCGGAGTGGTCAGATAAGACATCAGATGATTCCAAAGGCACCTCAGATGATTCAGGGAACACACCGGACTTTTCCGAAGAAAGAGCTGACACCTCCTCTCCGGCCAGCACCTCAATTGAAGGCAGGCCTTTGCTCTGCGGGGTATCATGGAGGCATAATATGATAAGGACTACTCCCAACACGCCTGCAAAGGCTGCGCTGAAAAAGCCCCACTGCCAGCCTGCGAGCGAGACCATAAGACTTACGAATATGAAAGACAGTCCCTCCCCGAAATTATGGCTTGCGCTGAAGAATCCGTACCATGTTCCCCTTACATCAAGAGGGAACCATCGTGAGAGGGAAATTATGGCGGGAGGAGCACCCATTGACTGGCTCCATCCGTTAATTCCCCACATTATGGCAAAACATATCAACATGGCCATGCCGCTGGCACCTGCCGCACTGCATGAAACGCCAAGGATTCCCATGATGAAATTGGCAGCTGCTGATACGACAAGTCCTGTTGCCATGAATTTCTTTATATTGCAATGGTCAGCCAAAAAGCCGTTCACAAATTTGCCGACGGCATAGGTCCAATACAGGCATGCGCCTATCAGGCCGAGCTGACCGGCCGTAAGGAAACCTGAGTCGATTATCGGCTGCTTCATCACATTGAGGGATGTCCTGCACACATAGTAAAGGGCATACCCGAATGTGGCTGCCAGAAATGTCTGCATACGCAGATTGCGATAACGGCCCTGCACTTTATCTTGTGACACCTTGCAGGGTGACGGAGAACTTATCTTATAAAAATCCAAAAATTTTCCCATATCATTCAACTGTTCAGTGATTCAAGTGTGCATTTTTGCAGCACCTGGCTACTTCAAAATACAAAATAGGAACACATCATTTTGCACACAAGGTGAGGTTGTGCGGAAAATGAGGAACCGGCCCGTGCGCAAAGTGAGTAAAAAGTCGCGATGCGACCGGGCCGGAAGCCCGAAACACCCATAAAAGGTCGCGAGCGAATAACAAAATAGCCAAGGTGGGCCTTTTGTAACGGGCAATAAACTTAGTACAGGGTCAGTCGTGCAGGCCTTTTGAACGGAGATAATCCAGCAGCAGCTCAGGGCGGTCAGTCTGGATGATTGTGGCTCCGGTCGCTATCACCTGGTCATATATCAATGAAGGGTCTGCGCAGGAGAACGCCGCATCATCGTCCAGATAGCCGCAGAGCGAACCCCATATTGTGTTAACCCAAAGTTTGGAACCGCTTTCCACCATTCGGTCCATGGCCGCCTGCACTTCCGGTGTCATCCTGCTCCAGCATACCTCATATGCGAGAGGGACAGTTCCGGTTTCCATATACTCCCGAAAAAGAGCCTGTCCATGCTCCTTCTGGATGTCAATTATCGGCATATACATCATATTGCTGCCATGCTCAGCCATCTTTGCCTCAACTTCACGGACAGGTCGCTTTCCCTTTATAAGAATCTGGTCTGTAACCCCAAGTTCCTCCGTAACGGCAAGCACCAAGTCATAATACTCGTATCCCTGGTCAACATTCACGACTATCCTGTCACGGCAGCATTCCAAGGCCTCACGAAAAGTGCATATATGCATCGAGTCAGTCACCACACCATGGGCACGCTTAAGACGGAATTGCATAAGCTCATCGTATGTATAGTCGCTCACAAGGCCTTTTCCATTAGTGCAACGGTCTATGGTCTTGTCATGGCTGAGGACAAGGACACTGTCTTTGGTAAGCTTCAGGTCAAGCTCCATGACATCCGCCCCCATTCTGATTATTGACTCTATGGCAGGAATAGTGTTCTCCGGCCAGTTTCTCCAGTCTCCCCTGTGCACTACAACAATGACATCTTTTGCGGAAGGGTCATGCAGACGGGAAACTATTTTTTCGGCCCGGTTTGCATATGACGGGCAATCATGGCTGCCGCAGCATCCGGCAACCGCAAGAAGCAGCGACAAAAGCGCGATAAATGATTTTTTCATATAATGGTATTTTTATGAGTTTATATTCAACAGGACACCTACCCGAATAACCCGTTCAGAAGTCCCGCGAGACGGTACCCGGCGTACAGAAGCTGTGTCTCGACAAGCGGAAGAGCCTTGTTCAGGAAATCCTGTCCGAGCTGCCGGTCCGGAGCGGCCCATTCAAACTGGACCTCACATCGCACTGCATTGTCGTGCAGCCATTCCCGGGGTGTCCCGGCAGCCATTTCCTTCACCTTGGAGCGGGACAGGATGTCAATCTCCCCTGCCCACTCGGCCGGTGACCATACGCGCGAGACATGGATGATTTCATTGTCCCACACATGGTGCACATAAAATTTATGGGGCTTATGATATGCATCTTCAAAATAGACATCATATTTCATCTCATGTGACTCATATTTTATATGTGCAGGGCAATGCATGTCAGCGACAAGGTGGATGATGAACCTGATGTTCAATGCCACCAGGGAATCAGGCAGCTTCCTGTAATCCCCGAGAGCCTTCACAGCCTGCTCAAGGCCATAAATCGCATTTCCTTTTTTCGTCAAAAGGCTGTCAGCATAGACAAGGTCCGAATTGACAGGAGCCACATGCCAGCCGTCAGTATAGCTGTACTCCGGAGTGGAGCGGTACTCGTCCATCCATTTTGCGTAATACGTTATGGTATGCCCGTCCAGATAACGGGCAATGTTCTTTTTCGCCTTTGCCGTAAGGTGCCTTTCGGCTATACGCGTGACGGTCTCATGGCCTTCCCTGCCCCATCCTGATGCAGGAACATTCAGGAGGAACAGCAAAACGGCCAGCAAGATTTGTCTTTTGCAATAAAGCGGCTCCATTCGGGCAGAGCCATGGCAATATATCCTGCTCATCTGACTATAAGGTAATCTTGTTCATGTCCCAAAACTATTTCCTCAGCTATGGCGCGCAAATCTGCCGCAACTTGCGGATTTATGCCGCAGTCCGCAGGGTCGCTTGAAAACCTCTCTCCGAACAGCACGAGATAATTCACACATGCCTTCAGATAGGCTCCATATGCGGACTGGTGCTTATTGTCCGTATGATACAGGTTCACAGACGGATACAGTTCACGGCAACGCGCGAAAGCCTGGCCTATCGGAGACACCCATGCGGAAGCGGCCTGCGCCATGGCCTTTGTTCCAGACGCAAGATATCCGTCAAATGACGCAAGCGAACCTCCATACGAGCCTGCCTTGCCGTTGAATGACCAAGTATTCTCAAGAATAACCTGGCATGCCGGAGAGGCAGCCCGCACCTTATCAGCAAGAGCCACTGCCGCATCACGGATTGAAGCAGTGCCGGAAAGCGCAAATATTGCCGGATTCTCGCTCTGGTCCTGCAGAAAGGCAAAATCATATCCTCCAAGCCCTACTGCCTCATTCGACAAAGACAGCGCAGCATGCTGGAACAGATTCTGCGAGCCTTTCACATGTCCCTGCAAATCAACGAAATTACCCTCCCGTGCGGCAATCTCCTGAAGATACCACAGAGGATTGTTATAATATGAAAACGAATTTCCGAGGGCAAGCACACGTCTGGTCACCTTTGGAGCTGCCGTGCCTATCTTGCTGCAATATGCTCCTGAGAAACCGAATGCAGGGATGAAAATGTCAGCCGATATATTGGACACGCTCTCTGTGATGCCGCTACATGTGTATGTCCCGACTGCACGCAGACGGACTTCCAAAGTGCCTTCAGCAAGCGCATTGTCCACCTTGAACATCTGGAACACGGAAGCATGCTGATAGTCAGTTCCCGACTGCACGCCGGAGTTCATGAAAGTATATTTCAACGAGGCGTCCTCTGACGCGGTGCGCAGATTCCCCTCAACGCTCTTCCACTGCCCGCCGTCAAGATATTCCAGCACGAAATACTTGTGCGCATTGGTCTTGCTTCCGATTATCGCATTGAACTGGAACCATGTTCCGGCCTCAACGCCCTCAACCGGCATGCTGAAAAGCAGACAATCATCCTTCACAAGAGTCCCGACATACGGTTTGCCGGAAGAAACGGAATATGTGAACGGAACCATGGCATTCGTCTCGCCCCTCACTGCGGAAATCGTCCCGGACGTCCCGTCTGTGGCAGGAATGATATGGGAAGGTCCCGTCCAGAAATCAGTGTATTTTCCCGTTCCTGTCGAAGTGAACATCCATTTCGAAGCGTCTGTCGCAACTGCAGGAGACTGGCTTGCATTAACCGTGGCAGTCTGCGTTCCGTCCACGGAAGAGAAAGTCAGGGTTCCTGTACGCACCGAAGAAGTCATGTTAAGCCCTGCCTTCACATAAAGCCTCTGCACGGAAGCATTCATCCCGCCTCCTCTGATTTCATTTCCTGAAGCATCCACCAGGCTAAGCCAGCTGTCCGAAGACGAAACCGTCCAGTCCCATGTCTTGGATGAAAGCCCCACAAGGGCAGTTCCTCCGGTGTATGTGAACGACACGTCCGAAGGCTCCGTCCCGAACTCGTCTGAGGCCGTCACAGAATCCGCCGACCACCATATGTTCATAGGAGTCACATGCTCACATCCAGCTTTCACAGCACCGATATAGCCGAAATAGTTATCCGGATTGACGCCTTCCATCTGATATGCGCCCCCATTGTAAGAGCCTACATCACCCTGGGCTATGCACGAGCTTACCTTTATGTTCTGTGCGAAATATCCGCATATGGTTCCCCGGTATGTCTTTTCGTCACTTATGACACGCCCGTAATTCTCACAGCCGGAAAGCACGGCCGTCGCATTTCCGACATTACCGCATATTCCTCCGCAACGGTCGGCCGAAGCCGAGACAATGTCACCGTAATTGATGCACCCAGTGAGTTCAACACCGTTTCCAAGATTGCAGCATATATTGCCGAGCCTGCCGGCACCGGTTTTCTTATGCCTGTTGAACACATTGCCCCTGTTGACGCAGCCGCTTACAGAGCAATATGCATTGGGACCTGCAAGAATCCCCGACACACGTGCCACAGTCGTATTCAAGTCACCATGGTTGACACAATTCCTCACAAGGACAGGATTGCCGGCCTTGCCGTTTGCAAAAGCCACGACACCTGCCACATGCACACAATTTCCCCCGGACTGCGTATTGGCATTCTCTACGACATTGACATTGCCGTAATTGACAAGATTCTCAATGACGGGAGAATTTTCGGCAGAAGTCACGCTTCCTATCATCCCTATAGCCGAACGCACAGAAGCGGCAGTTATAGAGGACTCCTTGAAAACTATCGGCGCATGGCTTTCAATGTCACGTATTACTGCATCCGACACGACTCCCGCCACAGTCCCGCAATTTATCGGCTGGGACGGGGAAACGGTCATCGAACATCCTTCTCCGAGCACGAAATTCTCGATTACCGCACCCGGGCCGACATTCCCGAAGAAGCCATATACATTGTCTGAACCTCTGAAAGACATCGCAAGATTCTTTATCTTATGCCCGTCGCCATTGAAACGCCCGCAGAAAGGATGGGCGGAATTTCCCGCCGGCACCCATTCCGTAACGGAAGAACAGTCTATGTCAGCAAGCAGGTTCACAGTGAAATCACCGTCATAGAATGCCGCAAGTGCCTCAGCATCACCCGAATTGACTGCATCCGCAAATGCAAGCAGATCTTCGGCAGTGGATATTCCCTTGCGGGCATCCTGGGAGCCGGCAGAGAAGAACAGCGGACGTATGACAGTATGGTCCGCCAAATCATAACCCACCATTATCAGAATTCCGCTTGCAAAGCCTTCCGGAAAAGTTACGGTCACTCTCTTATTATCCCGGTCCATTGCAGCATCCAGGCCTTCAGCCTTCGCTATAGCCACAATTGCTCCGTCGGCATTGCTTCCGCTGACATCATAACTGAAAACCACAGGTACCGAAGCATCGGCGACAGTATTGTTAACGACAGCTGAAAGAGTAAGGTTAAATGCATTCTGGACCGGCAGAGTAATGGTCGTGCCGTTTCCAAGCACCATCTCAAGATTGCCGTCAGCATTTACAGATACCGAGCGGAATATGCACGACTCCCCGTCCTTTGCCTCAATCGGATTGCCCTTCGAATCCTTCAGAACCTCACCGGACACCGTCCAGAAGCCGTCCTCATTTACAGAAATCTCAGGAGCATTCCCGCTCACGGGCACTTTCTTGCCGTCTATCATCAGAAATGACGTATTCCCGTCGGGGTCCGTTACAGTCCACCAATATATCTGCGTCTGAGGGTCAAGCTGCACCCCGAGCACAGGAACATTCAGCATCTGCGAAGCCGTGGCTATCACAACGCTTTTTTCAGCGCCGCTGCCGTCAAGATACGAAATGACATAATTGCCCTCGCTGTCTTCCATAACGGAAGTTATGACATTGCCTCCAGTAAGTTCCCCCAAGGCTTCAAGACTGGCATTCATCTCCGAAATGCCATTCTCAAGCGCCTCTATGCGGTCCTTGAAATCGTCTATGCGCCCCACAAGATTGGAGTCGTCGTAAAGGCAGCCGCACACCGCGAGAGAGGCTGCCATGACAATAATTATCCTGTATATTTTTTTCATCGGAATGACTTTTTATCTGATAATCTCATTATAGTCAACATATTCGCCGTTCTTGTAGCATGTGGTATTCTCGACAGTCGCGTCCGGCGCACCCTCAGGATTGTCCTTCCAAGTGCTCCACTCACCCACTTTTCCTCCGACGGCACACTGGAATATGCAGTCTGCTGCAGTATATCCCGTGCACCAGCCCGGACCGGCAGTCGCCTGGGTCGGATTCTTGGACAAGTCTATAGAAGAATCAATCGTGATGTCAGAAAGGATTATGCCCCTGTTGACGCATCCCTTTATCTGGCCCTTGTTGTGCCCTGCAATTCCTCCCGCACGGCATCCGAGCTGTGAGAATACATTGCCGTAATTGGTACAGTTTGCGATTATGTTGGAGGTTCCGTCCGTTCCGCCGAAGATGCCTCCTATGCGCTTGAAGCCGTATTTCGTTTTGTCTCCACCATACTGTCCGACAACATCGTCCTGCACGGTGCCGTAATTGTTGCAATAGCTTACAGTGGAGAAATCCTCCGGCGTAACAGTGCCTCCGAGGGAAGCCACAATGCCGGCGCTGCGCCCTGTTGGAGAACTTATCGAGCCGTAATTGTCACAATATTCGAGTGTCGTTCCGCCAGCCATTATCCAACCGCATACTCCGGCCGTCTGCATACCGGTTCCTCCGGCCTGCTCATTGCTTATGCGCCCTGTGACGACATCTCCGTAATTCACGCAAGGGGCGTCCTTGCCTCCTATCTGCGAATCGTTTGAAGTGCCGACAATTCCTCCCATGACAAAAAGCTTGTTTGCCGCGTCATCCCCCTCGAGGATCATGCTGACATTATTTTCCACACCCGTAATTATGGTCTTGTCAGCATAAGCGACAAGTGCACCTGCGGATATCACATCCTCCGCATTCATTCCCGCAAGGGTTATCCGGTCGCCTTCTGCACCAATCACAAGATTCTTGAGAGAAGCACCTGACGTCGCCCCGAAGATGCCCCACAGGTTATTTGAAGCATCAGAGACATCGAATGTCCACCTGATTCCGGTTATGGCATATCCCTGGCCGTTGAACACTCCTGTAAACGGAGAAACAAGATTCTTATATGAAGGGTTTCCTGTTGACTTTGCAAAGCCAATCGGAGTCCACTCAGTCACGCCGGACAAATCGATGTCATTTAGCAGCACCACTTCACCCGATTCATTCTGCCAGCGGCTTGTAGAAGCGCCCGAATTGACGGCCTTTGCAAATGACACGAAATCCCCCGGAGTGGAAATTCCCGGCACAACAGGCCCTATCGGCTCCACAGGAGACTGCCACACTTCAATGCTGACATTGACACCATAATGCCTGTTGCTGAAAGTCACTGTCCCCTTTCTCTCCAGACCGAGCCCGTTCTCATAATAGTCAGCCACAAACTTATGGACAGAAGTAACCATCCCGGCTTTTGTCACGGGCTCCCTAAGCCATGAAGAACTTTCCTGCGAAACGCTCACCTCATAATCAATATTATGAGAGACACTTATGTCAAACTCTGTCAGCTCACCCGGAAGACAGATTGCAGTGCCCTGCTTATAGCTTGACTCCGGATCATTTATCACGGCATCTCCATATGTGAAAAACAGAGGCTTGAGCACCGTGGTCTCCCCAGCCGTGACCATAATCACAGTGTTCCCCTCCATAGCTCCCTCTTTCAGCCTTACTGCAATCGTCCTTGAATACCTGTTTATCTCCACCTCAACATTATATGCCGTGAAAAAGTCCACATAAGCATCCTCTGCAAGGCTTCCGCTTACCGTATATCCTATTTCCACAGGCACGGCCCAAGAGGATACAGGCACTATGTGCGGCGCATCAAAAGCGATTCCGAGGGCCTCAAAAAGACTTACTTCAAAAGATGTCCCGTCAGCAAGCGTGAACACTGCCACCCCCCTTTCCCCGTCTGTCACGACAGAAGAGAAAATCATGTTGGAGACATCCGTAGCCAATTCATCCGTGACTTCGCCGTTGACAGTCCAGAATCCGCCGTCACTTATCGAGATCTCAGGGACCTGTCCTCCCACCGGAATCTTCCGCCCATCGGAATCGAGCAGCCATCTTCCGTTCTCCCCATTGTTGTCAGTCAGTTTCCAATACCACTGCCCGTCGCTGTCCTTGGCCACGATCACGATAGGGACAGTAACAGCGTCACCGCCAAGGGCAAGCGTAATCGTCTTGACCTCACCTCCTGCATTTTGGTAGCATATGATTACATTTCCGCTGCCGTCTTCGCTTATATATGATATGAAACTGCAGCCGATCAAGGCATTGAGTTCCTTCAGACCTGCATTCATTTCAGCCGCGGCCTTTTCCAGGGCTGAAAGTTCCTTGTCAATGGCATCTATGTTCCTTGTCAGTTCGGAATCATCATAGCCGCACCCGGCCCCAACGAGAGCACACGCGGCAAGAAGCATCATTCTGTATAATATCCGTTTCATAATGTCTGTTTTAATTAGCTTTAGCACGCAGAAGAATATAATTCATGCAGCTGCGCTCACCTTTGCTGTCACTTATAACATTGACCACCGAGCCGGACTGTGCAGCGGCGTCATAGACCCACATCGCCGAAGAGCCTCCTCCGTCGAAACGGGTCTGGTTCCATCCGCCGAGCTTCTTTGCTATGCGGTACATCTCGTAGCTCTTCAGGCCCATGGACCAGTCGTTTTTCCTGCCGTCCACCTCTATAAGCCATACCTTTGTCCTGTCTTCGCTGACCGTAACGAAAGTCACGGGATCATGCTGGGTCCTGTTCGTATGGTTGGCCGAACATGACTCGCTCTTGTCCTGCCCGTCTGTCATGAATGAAAACATTGCGGAATTTTGCGTAAATACAGGCTTGCTCTCGCCGTCTACCGCCATGTCAGTCCTTATCCTTATGGTATTCCCCGCCTTTGCAGATGCCGCAACCTCCTCAGCGACATTACCGTACAAGGCAAACGCGATCTGTTTAGGGTTATCCAGATATGGAGCCTCAGCCAGAGCGGAAGACCTGCCGTCATGCACAGCAGTTATCACAGCCTCCGCATATCCGGCATTGACTCTCGCGATGTCAGAGACATATTCCGCCACGACATAAAGCACATTCCTTGCAAGCGGATTGACAATCTCGGGATGCTCCGGATGAGGGGTTTTCCTGTAGCGCGAAGTATAGGCGTTGGCCTGCCAGCTTGGGGAAGCATGGCGCAGAATCGTGTCATTGACGGAATAAAAAGCGTATTCTTTTCCTTCAAGGGAGAACTTTCCGACAGGCCCCGTTGACTTTCCCCCGCCGAACGTCTTTTTTCCGCAGCTCGAAGTCCGGTCTGTGAAGACAGTGAATGCCCAGTCATGATTGCTCAAGCTTGCACGGACGGAAGGATTGTTGGCATATACCAGTTCTCCTTCCTCGATATGCGGTCCGCGGGAAATTCCGTCATTGGAATCAAAGAAGCCTGTATTTATTCCTGCTATTATATTCTGGCCCTCACTGCGCTTGCGCTCGCACAACTGGCTGAGAGTCTCACGTATGCAGAAGCCGTTGTTGGCATTCCTGTTCGCATTCGGATTAGGCACTATGTCATCGGCATACGCAGTCGTAAGCTCCAGCGAAGGGTCCGTCATGTCAATCTCGAGCACATTTATATGCCTTGGCACGTATGTGCATGAATAATGATGATATACGACAGCCGGATGAAGATTCCTCGTCTCAGTCTCAGTCCATGCAAAATACTCGTCAAGAGTCCAGTCCACCGTATTCTTTTCTGTGTCAAAGAATTTGTACACCTGATAGCAAAGCGCATTGCTATACATGGCAGGCTCCCCGTTCACATGTCCGTAACCTTTGTTGCCGGTGACAGAAGCGAACTGGTTGCTGTATCCGCATGCCCATCCGGGCCCGTGCTCATGGTTCGCGGTGAAATCCCCGATGATGTCACCGTTATTGGTGCAACCTGTTATCGTACCGGTGTTATGTCCGACGAAACCTCCCGTGCGGCTGCTTAGCCACGTCTTCACTGTCCCGTTGTTGCAGCAGCCGGCTATTGTGCCCGCGTTTCCTCCGGCAATTCCGCCCATTCTCTTGACAGAAGTGTTCTCCGAAGCGAACTGGCCTATCACATCATCTTCCACAAGAGCATTATTGGTGCAGTTTTCTATTGTGCATCCTGCTGCATTGGAAGTGCCCACAATGCCTCCCTGGCGCCCTGCCGGCGCAGAAAGCCTGCCGTTGTTGGTGCAAGATTTTATAATGTCCTTGCCTTTGAGGAAGCCGGCAATGCCTCCGAGCTGTATTCCGGTCGCACCTGAACCGGTATTGGCAAGGCGTCCCGTAGTTATTTCGCAGTTGTTGGTGCAATTCTCAACCGTGCATCCGTCACTGTACCCGAGCACACCGGCCAATGTCCTGATTCCCGTTGCACCCGCACCGCTTCCGTCAGCTCTCATGCGGCTTCCTTCCGAGCCTACGGTAAGATTCCTTATCACTGCCCCGCATGCATATCCGAATATTCCGCAATGGGCATTCACGGACAAGTCATAGCTGATGTCAAGGTTGATAAGAGCATAACCATTTCCGTCAAAAACATCAGTGAACGGCATTTCTTGACCGCCGGCTGGCTCCAGAGTGCCAACACCAGAAAAATCGATGTCCCCGAGAAGCACGATGCTGCCGTCCGGCCCGCGCCAGCGTCCCAAAGAAGCGCCGGAATTGACTGCCGAAACGAATTTGATGAAATCACCGGCGGTCTTGATGCCATAATATTCAGGAGCGGTATCCGCCGCCACGACCTTTATGTTCTTGACAAGGACATTTCCGCTTCCGTCAGCAAGAAGCAGGGTGAAATGTCCCTCTTCAAAACCCTTTTCCCAAGTGAGCGAAATTATTCCCGCATCCTTGTCAAGCACGGCGCCAAGTCCCGAAACCTTAACTATCCTCACTGCCGTTGTCCCGGCATTTTTTCCTGTCAGTTCATAAGTGAGAGATGCCCTGCCCTCTGATGAATCCTCCATTCTGAATATTCCCGGGGAGATAATCTCCCCGGCATATTTCAGAACGATGCCGAATGCGCCGAAGACAGGTGCGGACACTATGCTTCCGTCCGAAAGAGTGAAATCGACCTTTTCCCCGTCCTGGACTACAGAGGTTATAAGGGACACTGACTTGCCCTCGGCTTTCACCGGATTGCCGGCATGGTCCTTAAGTCTTACCCCGTTCAAAGTCCAGTATCCTTCATCATCAATCCTCAGCTGAGGCGTCCTGCCGGCCACCGGGATGCGGCTTCCGTCCACGTCCTTCAGCCAGTCAGTCTTTCCGGAAGAAGTCAAGGTCCAGTACAGGACACCGCCATCCTCCTTCGTGCCAAGCAGGGGCGCAGCGCTGACATCCTCCTTAACGGCCACCGTCACGGTATGCTCGACATTGTCCCCGCCGACATAGCTTATGACATGGTTACCGTCAGAGTCAACGGTGATTGAGGTTATCGCACCTCCACGTACTACCGCTCCCAAAAGCCTGAGCTGCGCATTTGTCTGCTCAAGCTGCGAGGAGAGTTCTGTCAGTGAAGTGTATATATTATCGACATCATTCCATAGTGCCGAATCATCGAAGCCGCTGCATGAGCCCGTCATGGCAATGAGGGCAGACGCAAATATCGGCAAAATGCGGTTTCTTTTCATTATGGTCATTTGTTTGGAAAGTGTTTGTTTTTCATTTGGAATCGCTCCCGACACGGAATAGGCAAGCTAACTTGCACATGCTCCCGGCCCGAGCGTCTATCAAATCCAGTGACAGTCATCAGAAATTCAATCCGTCATTCCATCCCGGATTCTGGGTAAGCATGCCTCCCGTGCTGACACGCTGGGCCGCCGGTATAGGCCACAGATAGTCACGCCCCTCGTCAAAGGTGAACGTGCTGCCTGCCCATGCCGTCACATAGCCGCTCTCCCCCTCCGACAAAATGACAGAAGAGCCTATCTTCAGGGTCACGAGCTTGTCCTTGGCACTGCTTGCAGGCGAAGACGTATAGAATTCCGTATCATTGGCGCCGTCTCCGTCAAGGTCATAGATTCCGGGACCAGGGACATACATTCCGTAATAAGGTGCGTTTTCATTTACCATCTGCAATCCCTCTTTCCAGCGCAGCATATCCCATTGGCGCAGACCCTCCATGACAAGCTCGACCGTCCTCTCGCGGCGTATCTCAAGAATCAGCCCCGGTACCGTACGCCCCGCAGCATTCGGGTAACACGCAAGAAGATAAGGGTCCGGAGATTCAGAGGCTGCCGCAACATCAAGATTCGGCATTCCTGCACGGTCACGCAACGGCTTTATCGACTTGTCGGCATCATCCTGCGTGAATGTCCCAAGCTCGGCCTTTGCCTCGGCAAAATTCAGATACACCTCAGCCGCCCTGAAAAGCGGGAAATCGCTGAATGACTTGCTGGCACCCGAGTAGTCCTGCACAGAGCAGTCCAGGGCGAATTTCACAGGCTCATATCCCGTTAGGGCCGAAAAATCATTGCCGTATTTGCTGACTCCGATTATATTCACATTCCTCAGAAGGTCATATCCGGGACACAGGACTGTCTGGGCCATCCTCGGGTCTCTTCCGGAAGTCTCCTCCCTCCACATCATAGTGCCATGTCCGGGAATATCCGTGAAACGGCTTCCGTCTTTCATAAGATAATGGTTCATGAACCGGCGCGTGAATCCCATCTTGGCATTGCGCAGATTGAACTGCACGCTGGACGAGACCGCAGCCGCCTGGCTGTACCTCTTTGCAAGGATTATTTCCTGCTCCACGGCATCAAGGCTGTTGAAAAGGGTTCTGTAAGGGTTTTCTCCTCCGGACCATATCGAATACGGACTGTCATCGATGAACGTCTCCGCAGCCTCAACTGCCTGAGCGAGATATTTTTCCGCATCTTCCATCTCGTGATAAATCCTCCATGTGCCCTCAAACAGGGCGGCGCGGGACTTCAGGGCAAGCGCAGTCCATTTAGTGACATGATAGACATCCTTGCCCTCAGGCAGCATTTCTATCGCATTGTCCAGATCTTCCATAACCTTGTCCATCACGAATCCGCGGTCATCCCTCGGACGCCTCAGCTCCCCCGTCTCGTCCGAGCCGAGCACATGGTCATACCACGGGACATCCCCGAAGCGCATCACCTTTTCGAAATACGTCAGGGCACGGAAGAAATAACATACGCCCGTATATTCTTTGGCCGCCTGGGCGTCTTCACACTGATGCACCCTCTCAAGACAATAATTGATGTTGCGCAGATGTTTCCAGTACCATTCGTTCTTGGCGTCAAGATCATCGGTGGCGTATCTCGTGCCAAGTATAATGTCTCCCAAGCTGTTGTCCACAAGGTCATCTGCATTCCTTCCGGAATACGTCTCCGCAGACTCGAATATGTTGTAATAATAGTTGCACCAGTTGTCAAGGTCAGTCCTGGACTTGAATGAGGTGTCAGGAGTGACAGTATCCTCAGGTATGAGCGTAAGGTCACACGAGAGAGCACAGGCGGCAAGCAGCATGCACAAGAATATCCTGTGAAATAATGGTTTTAATGTCAGTTTCATGATTCTGCCTTAGAATTTGATGTCTATGCCTATTGAAAATGTCCTCGGATATGCGTAGCCGACTCCTGTTCCCGAAGCGTTTGTGCCGGATGTGCCTGCAATCTCCGGATCCATGGTCTTTGACCATTTCTTCAGTGCGGACCAGTAGCATATGTTCTCTCCGGTGAAATAAAGGCGGACCTGGCTTATCTTCGCCCTCATGGTAAGATGCTCCGGCAAAGTGTAGCCGATGGTCAGGTTCTTCAGTCTCAGATATGCGAGATTGACAAGATACCTGTCATTGACATGTCCGAGTGCACCTGTAGAATAGGCATTGTAGCCACGCGGACGAGGGAAATACGCATTCCTGTTTGTCTCAGACCACACGTTGTCCATGAAATCCTCATGTATGAAAGAGGTCACCGGAAAAGCAAACGGTCCCCAGAAATCAGAGGCGCTCTTAGAGGAGTCCGAGCTGGTATTGGCGTACCAGTCACGGCGTCCTACTCCCTGGAAAAAGGCCTGGAAGTCAAGTCCCAGCCAGTTGAATCCCAGGCGGAATGAATAATTATATCTCGGGAGGGAGTTTCCGATTACCCTCATGTCACCGGAATCCTTAAGCGTACCGGATCCTGGGCCTATGATTCCGTCACCGTTCAAATCCTCGAAGCGCGGGTCACCGGCACGCAGGTAGGTTCCGCATTCAGGATTTCCGCTCTTGATGCGGCTGTTGACTGCGCTGTAGTCATATTTTGCCTCATATTCGGCAGCCTCGCGGTCTGTCTTGAAAAGCCCGCTGACATGGTAGCCCCATATTTCTCCCAGACGCATGCCTTCATAATAATTGCCGGCACTTGTGTTGTAGCCGTTATAATTCGGAAGCAGGCCGTCCGGATTGTGATATTTGGTTATGGTCGTGATATAGTCTCCGAGAGCGGCGCTCACATTGTACGAAAACGGGCGTCCGGCAAGGTTGAAAGTGTCGTTCCACGAGAGCATTATCTCCCAGCCGTCCGTGCGGAGATTGGCGCAGTTGGCCTTCGGTGTGCTGGCCCCGTATGAGGACGGGAGGGTCAGCGAGGTCGTGAGCATGTTTCTTGTCTCACGGAGGTACCAGTCTCCGGTGAATGTCAGCCTGCTGTCAAAGAACGAAAGATCAATTCCGGCATCGTATGTAGTGACAGTCTCCCATGTGAGGTCAGAGGAAATCGGATTGGACAGCTTTGAGTAAGGAGCCTTAGTTTCCCCGTCGAATGTCCAGTCAAGAGATGTCGATGGGAAGCCGGAAGTGCTGTCGCTTCCTGTTGTGGTCATTATCTGGACTATATAGGAATAATTGTCAACCTGCTGATTGCCAAGGCTTCCTGCCGAGAAGCGTATCTTCGCGTCATTCATGACGCCTTTGACCGGAGCATAGAATTTTTCTTCGGAGATTCGCCATGCGGCCGATGCAGACGGGAAATATGCCCACCTGTGTCCTGGAGCGAATCTTGAGGAGCCGTCCGCACGGAAGCTTGCCTCAAAGATGTACCTGTTCATGTAGTCATAGTTAGCCCTTGCGAAGAAGCCGAGAGTCTTGTAGGCCTCGATGTTCTGGGTAAGGACAGGCGTTCCGGTAGCCACTGCGAATGTAGCAAGGTCATCGGAAGTAAGGCCCGTGTTCTTGACCGTCAGGTTTGTGGAACGGTAATGCTCATACTGGCCTCCGGCCACAAATTTAAAATTGTGGGCATTCTTCCATGTGTCCTCGTATGTGCCGTATATATTCACATTGTGGCCCTTGTGCCTGAAGTTGGATTCCTGGTACATGTTCTCATTGGCTCCGGTAGCCGCTGCTGTCTCCACAAGACCTTCCGTGCGGGAGTAGTCATATGTCATGCTGCGGTATTTGTAGAGCCTGTCCCTTGTCCTGTAGTCATATGAGGCTGTCAGATAAAGTTCCTTCATAAAATTGACCACCAAGGAGTTTGTCAAGGTAAGATATTCATTTTCACGGCTGTTGCTGTTCTTGCCGGCAGACAATATGCCGACACGGCCGCCTCCCATCGGAGAGTTCTTGGCAAGCTGGTTGACATAGCTCACTATAGTTCCGTCAGGGTTTTCCGGAAGCCATGCCGCACAGATATTAGACTGGAGAGCACCGAAGACCTGCTCGTAGTTATAGTATCCTCCGTATCTGTAGGCTGATTTGTCGTATGAAATGTTGGTGGACCATTTCAGCCATTTTAGCGGATTGACGCTCAGCTTCGCCCTGAACGCATAGTCGGAATAAGTGTCGTCGGCGAGCCTCATCATGCCTTTCTGATAAAGGTATCTTCCGCTGGCATAGTAGCTTATCTTTTCCGAACCTCCCTGAAGCGAGATATTATGCTCAGTCTGTGGACGGACCCTGCGGTAGATATATCCGTACCAGTCGAAGTTGCCGTAGTAATAATATTTTCCCGTAGCCTCATCCACTATTGTCCATGGGCGCGAGGGGTCTTCCGTGAGGTCATTGCGTCGGTCATAAAGCATCTGCAGCCCGCCGTTTGCCTCGGTATATTGGAAAATGTCATGAGTGGCGTCCGAAGAGTTGTTCATGAAGTTGTTGACTATGTTCACATGGTCATATCCTGTGCGTATGAAGTCTGTCGATGTGGTATTCATCTGCCAGCCGACGCGTCCGCTGTAGCTTACGGTCGCATTGTCACCGCGCTTTCCGGCCTTTGTCGTTATCAGCACCACTCCGGCGGATGCCTTTGTTCCGTATATCGCACAGGATGATGCGTCTTTCAGTATCGAGATGGATTCTATGTCATTGGGGTTTATCTGGCTGAGGCTGACTTCAACCCCGTCAGCAAGCACAAGAGGAGAGCCGGAGTTGAGTGATAGGGCGCCACGGATGTTGATGCTGTAGCTGCCCTCGGGAGAACCGGTTCCGAATGAGATGTTCGTGGCAGGGTCGGTTCCCTGCAAGGCATTGGCAGCCGACACGACAGGTCTTGCATTGAGTTCCTTTCCGCTCACTACTGAGACAGAGCCTGAGAGGCTTGACTTTTTCTGTGTTCCGTAGCCTACGACCACGATTTCGTCAAGCAGGTTCTGCGAATCGTCCAAAGTGATGTGCCAGGGCTGCGGTTCTTTGCCCGTTATGCGGACCCTGGTATCCGAATATCCTATGAATGAGACAATTGCCTCTACAGGGAAGGTCATGTCCGTAAGACTGAAATTCCCGTCGATGTCGGTAATGAAGCCTTTGTCCGTGCCGACGATTTTAAGGGAGGCTCCGATGAGCGGCTCACCGGAAGAGTCGGTGACCTTTCCTCTGAAATCCGTTTTTCCGGCCGGCTGAGGCTGCTGTGACTGCGGCTTTGTACGGGCCGCAATAACAGAGATGCTGTGGCCGTTGATGATAAAGTCCACATTCTGGCCGGCAAACACCTGGGCCAGGACTTCGGTGATGGGAGCATTCTGAGCTGAAACGCTTACTTTCCGGTTGAGGTCAACAGCGTCAGAATTGAGAATGATGGAATAGCTTTCCGTCTGATTCAGGGCCGTAATCGCTTCCTGTACGGTCACATTCCTAAGTTTCAGCGAGATATTCTGCGCCGAAACGGAGGTATATAGCAGTAAGGATGCGAGAATTGCCCAAATTTGCGCAATTCTTTTCATTTTAATTGGTTAATGGTGTTATTTGGATGTTATCTTGATGAAGAAAGATAGATTATGCCGTCTTTCTTCCGGATTTTCATCTTGCGGTCAGTGTTCATGGAGGACAGAATCTGGTCCAGGTCCTCATTGTTGGAGAAGAATGCCAATATGCGGGTGTCCGCCAATGCCTTGTCCATAATGGCTATGCGCACATCGAATATGCGTTCGAGATCTTTGGCTATGTCGCTCATCTTCAGGTTGATGAAATGGAGCGAGCCGTTTGCGAATGTCTTGAATCCCTGAGGATTGAATGATGTCAGGTTTATGTCTCCCGTATTGCGGTCGTAGTGGACCATGTCTCCGGGTTTCATGCGGACTTCCCGCGGAGCCTCACCGCAGTTGAGGTCAAGGCTTACAGAGCCTTCCATCAGGAGCAGCTCCACGCAATTGTTGTTGCCGTATGACTTGAAGTCGAATCTGGTTCCGTGCACACGCACATTAACGTCTCCGGACTGTATTATGAATGGTTTTTCAGGGTCTTTGGCTATGTCCGCAAGGACTTCACCTTCTATGAACACCCTTCTTTCCGCTCCTTTGAACTGCTGCGGATATGTCACACGGCTTCCTGAGTTGAGCACAAGCATGGACCCGTCTGCAAGGCAGACCGTGTCTATCTGCCCGGATGGCACATTAACCTCAAGCCATGCAACTTCCGGACGTTCTGATTTCATGTAAAAGATGCCGGCAGCAAGCATAAGCGGAATCGCCATTATGGCTGCCGCCCTTTCTATGCGGCGGAAAATATCAGCGCTTCTTTTCGATGCCCTGCCAAGCCCGAGCCAGTCCCGGATTCCTGCAAAGGCTCTCCTGGACCCGGCATCACAGCTGCCATCCTCCATAGCGGTTTCCGACATTGCGTCAAAAACACGGTCAATCTCTTTCACGACCTCAGGGTCATCAGAATGGCCCGCAAGCCATATCTGAATTTCAAGAGCCTCCTTCTCAGAAAGCTCTCCGTTGAAATATTTTTCGATTCTTGACAGCATAACCGCTATAGTTTTTTCTTTTTATCCCTTGGCGTTTCCAAGATATATCCGGCGTATTCCCTGCAAAATATTTTGTCCGGCTTCATATCAAAACATCCGCCGCATAATCTCACGTCTGCAATAAGTACGACTATCTCCGCCCTACTACGTAATCCGGGAATATATTTTTTTGAAAAATCTCTCCACGACTCCTCCCTCCCCTCCGCAAGCGCCGTGCAAAATGGAGCACAAATCCCTAAGCACCAATGCATTACAAAATAACGATGCCCCTGTGGCGGGGAATCGTTATTACAGACTCCACTGACATTCAATGCGTTAGGCCCCACAATAAATATCAGATAAAGCAAATACAGGTCAGAATGAAAAACAGCAAGACATACACCAAGCCACGAAACATCCACAAAAGCAGCCTCAAATAACACAAACAAAGCAGCCTGGCAAGTACTCTAATTGACAGACTGCTTCAAATCCTTAATGGCAAGCTGGATATGCTTTTCAACTGTACGGACTGAAAGATTAAGCTTGTCAGCTATTTCCTTGTTTGAAAGATGCTCATAACGGCTCATCCTGAAAATAAGCTGACGCTGCGGAGGAAGTTTCGAAATGCCACGCAGAACAATCCCAAGCGTTTCCGCAGAATTGCAATCCTCCTCTATGTTGACATCGGAACAATCGGACTCGCCGCCCAAAACTGTCCGGAGAGACATCATGTTTTCTTTCTGTGATTTCAGGATATCAAAAGATTCATTTCTTGCAGACACATACAGGAAATTCTTTACCGACTTGTTTTCATCAAGATTCTCCCTATTGAGCCAAAGCCTCATAAAAATATTCTGCACGACATCCTCAGCCAAAGCCTCATTGCGGACAAAACGGGATACAAACCTGAAAATCAACGCATAATACCTATAGAACAACTCTTCATACGCCCCCATATCCCCAGCCTTAAGAGCCTTCGTCAAAGCCCCGTCAGACCACATGCGCATTTTGTTCCATTTGATTTTCATGACGGCAAATATATAATATGTCAAGTGCAAAAGCAAAATTTATTTTGACTCTGCCCAGACCAAGTGTTAACCTTGTCAATAAACCGGCAGTTTCCGGCAACAGGCTTTACTCATATAAAAAAACAGTGGCATGAAAATGAATCATTCATGCCACCGCTTATTTTATCTCCTCTTTCCCGAAGACCTGCCGCTGCGTCCGGACCTGCCTGAAGAAGAACGCTCTCCCCTTCCGGACCTTTGTCCTGCACTTCTGCCTCCGCTTCTGCCGGCACCTCTTCCAGGACCGTCTTTACGTCCGCCCCTTCCGGCTTTTGAGGCACGTGACCTCTTATACTCCTTCAAAGGCATCCATTCGTCTTCGCCCTGCGTCTCTTTCACATCATCGGCCATCTCAACCACAACAGGACGGTCATTCCATGCAAGATTGTCAAATGCCCTAAGCACCTCAGACGCACGGCTTTCATCAACTTCAAAGAAAGAAAATTTCTTCATAAGGTCCACACGGCCGACATCGACCCGCGTCTGCGTGGACTCATTGAGCATGCCCATCAGACCGCGCAGATTGAAACCGTCCATCTTTCCGAGATTGATAAACATCCTCGAATAGCCTTTCTCTGCTTTACGTGAACCTTTGGCATCCCTGTCACGCCTGCTCTTGCGGCTGTCAACTGCAATCTCAATGTCATCCCTGTCACGATAATACTCATAGAACCTGTTGAACTCATGCGAGACCACCCTCTTTATGAGGTCTTCCTTGCTGAGCCAGTCAAGCTTGCGGTATATCTCAGTCATGAAATCATTTATTTCATCTTCATTGACCTTAACCTTCTCCAGGTCATCTATCACCTTGAACAGCTGTTTCTTGCAAATCTCCTTGGCAGTCGGAATCTCACCAGGGACAAACTCCTTGCCTATTGCCTTCTCAATGTTGCGCACCTTGCTCTTCTCCTTCATGTTGATGATGGCAACAGACGTTCCTGTCTTGCCTGCACGCCCTGTCCTGCCGCTGCGGTGGGTATAGCTCTCCGTATCATCAGGAAGGCCGTAATTGATTACATGCGTCAGGTCATCTACATCAAGTCCCCTTGCAGCCACGTCAGTTGCAACGAGAATCTGAAGATTACGTATGCGGAACTTCTGCATGACGAGGTCACGCTGCGCCTGTGAAAGGTCTCCGTGCAGCGAATCCGCATTATATCCCTCATGCATCAGCTTGTCGGCAATCTCCTGTGTTTCAATCTTGGTGCGGCAGAAAATGATGCAGTATATCTGTGGACATGAATCCACGATACGCTTGAGAGTCTCATATTTGTCCTTGGCATGGACCACATAGACCACATGCTTGACATTGGCAGTACCCTCATTCTTGCGTCCGATAGTAATTTCCTTTGCATCACGCAGATAGTTCTTCGATATACGGCTGATTTCCTTGCTCATTGTCGCCGAGAAGAGAAGCGTGTTCCTTTCCTGGGGAACATCCGCAAGGATGGCATTGATGCTTTCCGTGAATCCCATGTTCAGCATCTCATCCGCCTCATCAAGCACGACATTCTTAACTGTGGCAAGCGATACGGTCTTGCGCTCCATCAGGTCAATAAGACGGCCAGGAGTGGCCACAATGATGTGCACGCCACGCTTCAGAGCCCTTATCTGGCTTTCAATTGACGAGCCTCCATAGACAGGAAGCACCTTAAGCCCGCTGATATATTTGCAATAGTCGTTCAAATCACCTGCTATCTGCAGGCAAAGCTCCCTCGTAGGGCACAATATGAGCGACTGCGGATAATTTTCATCGACATTTATCTTCTGTATGAGCGGAAGACCAAAAGCTGCGGTCTTTCCGGTACCTGTCTGGGCCAGGGCCACGACATCATTATTTTCTCCTAAAAGATATGGTATTACTTCTTCCTGTACCGGCATCGGATAGGCATAGCCCATTTCTTCAATGGCACGCCTGATTTCGGGAGACACCCCGAGTTCTTCAAATGTTTTCACTATATATTCTTTACGATTCGTCCGCAAAGGTAATCTTTTTATTGGCAATAGCTATAAAAAACGTCGGACTATCCACAGACAGCATGCTTTTTATGGATATATTGGCAAAAATCAATGCTTTATCCATGAAAATTCCGGTGTGGATGGAAGTATATTGAGAATACTTCTTGCCTATATGCCTTGATTTGACGGTGATTTTTCCATTACATTATGACGATGAAGGTTTTACGGCTTCAAGCATCCGATAGGAACCACATAAATACCATCCTCAGGACATCTGTATGCATACTCTCCGGCAGCCGTCAAAATCATCTTGAAAGCAGGGTTTTTCATCCGAGTTGTATCAATTCGTTCTGCCAGGGCGTTCAAGGTTTCAGTTCCTTCCTTAATTAACGAATCTCCTCCTAGTTTGATTTCGATCAAGCCATATTGACCATTACGTAGATGTACCACGGCATCGCACTCCAATCCGCTCTTGTCGCGATAATGATATACTTTTCCATTTAGAGCTTCTGAGAAAACGCGTAGATCCCTGACGCACATTGCCTCAAAGAAGAATCCCATTGTGTTTAAGTCATTTATCAGATCTGCCGGGCCCATGCCTAATGCAGCTGTAGCTATAGATGGGTCCACAAAATAACGGGTGTCAGCAGTTCGGATGGCAGTTTTGGAACGAAGATTCGGGTTCCAGGCTGGCATATCTTCTACAACGAAGATCTTTCTTAATGCATCGAGGTATGAAGTGATAGTATCATCGTCCAGTGTAGTTGCGTCATTACTTTTCAAGTCTTCCTTTAATGTAGCAATTGAGGCTTGTGTGCCTTGATGACGAGCATATGCTCTCATCAGACGTTGCACTCTTTCCGATGCTCTTTTAACTCCATCGACCTTTGTGACGTCTTCTTTAGTCACTGCATCATAATAGTCAAATGCCTGTTCCAAAGCAGCGTCCTCAGGCAAGCCTATTGCAGCAGGCCAGCCACCTCTGCAGATAAGGAAGGCTATATCCGTGAGTTTGAGGTCGTTCCTCTGTAGGATCTTGTCTGGAGCTGTGAACAATTCACCAAGGCTTACAGTTCCGTTCGATTCGCCGGATTCAAACAATGTCATAGGACGCATTGTGAGCCACGCAAAGCGACCTGTTCCAGAGTGTTCTCTTTCTTTTTCGGCCTCTTTACCCGGCACTGCAGAGCCGGTCAGAATAAATTGCCCCATTGCACGGCGATGGTCAACAGTATATCTTACGGCGTCCCATAGCTTAGGGACAGTCTGCCACTCGTCAATAAGCATCGGTGTGTCGCCAGTAAGAGCTGCATCTGTATCGATCTCCAGCAAGCTCTTAAAATGTTCTTTAATATCAGTCTTTGCTAACATTATCTTGCTGGCAGCAATTTCTTCAGCAGTGGTTGTTTTGCCACACCATTTTGGTCCTTCGATTAGTACTGCACCTTTAGCCCGGAGCTTTTTCTCCAGTATGCTATCCATTATTCTGTGTTTGTAACCTTCCATTATCCTCATATCTTAACGCACACAAAATTAATCAATTATTTCAATTTTCGGTAATTTGACATCATATTTTTCGGCAATTTGGCGCGTTTCTTTTCGGTAATTTGGCGTAATGTATATTCTTTTACCCCTTAACACTATTGTCCAATTGTGCCTGGATCTCCACTACCAAAAGTGTAAAAAACCTTAGCAACCTTAGCAAAAGGCTTCAGAACATCTCTACACTGCTGCAACAAATAACTTCTTGGCGAGCACATATTAGTACTGACGTACTTAATATCTACATCTTGACTTTAGACAGCATATGTACAATAAATTGAAGATTCACAATAGAAGTGCAATGAGGATGACTAAAAAGTCAGAATAACTCTCTGAGAATTCAATATTTGGGAACCAGGTCGAGGTTGACCACACTGAAAAACAAGAAAAAAGGGCTTGACTAATACTTTTTAGTTAGCCCCATTGAGTAAACAGGCAATACAAAAAAGGGGACCGAAGTCCCCAGGAACAATTACTTTTGTATTGCAATCACTACTGTCCACTAAAAATGGACAAGGTTAAAAATTAAATAAATTCGGTTCACTTGAATCATATCGGTCTTTGACATTTTTGAAATTCGATTTGTCAAACAAGTCACTGAGATGTGTTTTGTCGGTTAGAGAAATTCCGAGGATTTAGAGAATTTCATAGACGCTTCGTTCTAATTTCATATCGTATTTGACTATTGCTGCCAAGCAGTAAGTGATTGTCTCACAATAGATTTGCATACGCACAGCATTTTCCGATGTTCCCCAAAACCTCTTAATCCTGAGATGTTGTTTTATCCATTTGAAGAACAGTTCAACACTCCATCTGTTTCGATAAAGCGATGATATTAATTCCGCAGATGCGTCAAGATTATTCGTTAGGAAGATGTATCGTGTACAGTCTTCAGAATTCTCAACGATGAGTTTTCTAAGTTCTTCGGAGTAATCCTTAGAACTTTTATAAACCGTAAAGCATCCTATTACATCAGAAACTACACCTTCCGGCAATCTTCGTTTCCAGGTTTTAGGCTTGATCCGTACATTTGTTTTGGCTCGTACAACGAAGAAAGCACCTATACGTATTAAGGTTACTGAAATCGTTATACCCTCGGTCGAATATGTAATGCGCTCCTGATTCGTATGGAATCTCAGGCATAGCCTTTGAATCGTGAATATTGGCAGGTGTAATATGCACAAAAGCAGGCACTTCCGTTTCAACATCGTAGAGCGTATGCAACTTTATTCCGCCTTTATGTTTGCGAAATTTAGCCCACTCAAACACTGACAGACACAGATCAATTGTTGTAGAGTCAAATGCATAGACATGACCGTCAAGTTCGAATATTTTATTGATTCTACGCTTGCGGGCCTCGGCAATCACGAATGTTGCATACTCTTCGAATATGCGGTAGTTACGTTGCTCATTAGCCTTACTAAGATTGCTCCGCGTTACAGACTTCCCTATTCCGAGATGGTAAAGTTTTCCTGCATGAGCTTCCATAGCCACAACCAGATCACGAAGGCTCTCTCGATTGGATAGCTGACCGAACATCATCGTAAGTAGTTGATTCCAACAGGTATAGCTCTTGATATATTTGTCGCCTTCATACTTCTTTACGAGATAGTTGAAGTGATTACGATCAAGAAATCGGGGTAATTGAGCAAAAACGAACTTGTCTTTATGCATAACGAGCTGATTAATACCGCAAAAGTAAATTCAAATCCGTTGACTCACAAAATACTTATAACAAATTGAATTTCAATTATTTCAAAGAACTTCTATGATTTTTTAGTGGACACTAATGTTTATATTTAGGTTTTTCCATACAGATAATGTTTATTTGTTGGTAATGCTTATAATTCGTTTTTACTCAGATACTATACATATTACTCTGGGATTTGACATGGACGATTTCGCTGATGCATACAAATATTGATGGCAAAGATCTCGGTAGCCATTGTTAATCCTCCTGCTCGTAGTAATATGAGTAGTCGATACCTTTCATGAAGGTTTCGCGGTCGTTGATCTTATCTGTGAGGGCCGATGAGAGAAGGGTGTGGATAGGGGAGGCATTGACTACGCTGGCTTGCATTGCCTGGAGATAGTCATTCTTGTTGATTTTGCTCCAGTCGACGCATCTTTGCAGGCGTTTCTTTAGGATGAGGTCGAGCCAGATGCGGGTTGAGCGGCCGTTGCCTTCCATGAATGGATGGGCGACGTTCATTTCAACATACTTGGCTACTATCTGGTCTAGTGTGTCTTCCTGCATTGATTCAATCTTCTGCAGCTCGTGTGGGAGGTATTCTGCAAGGCAGAATGTGAAGCCTCCTTTGCTGATGGTTTTGGTACGGATCTGGCCGGCGAAGTCGTAGAGGCCGCCGAAAAGGTAGCCGTGTATCTGTTGCAGACCCTTAACGGTACCTACCTCGATATTGTCTATGAGGTTGCTTTCAAATAGGGCGTATGCCTTGGATTTGCTCTTGCCGTCAATGGTCTCATCGCTGCTGGTAAACCATTCCACGAAACGTGAAGCACGTGTGTTTGGGAAACTCTTGGCAAGGAGAACAACACCGTCATAGTCTAGGACATCGGTAAGATAACGCTTTCCGTCGGCAGCTGTCATTTTGAGTTGGTTAGTGACACTAACCAACTGACTTTCTTCTTTCTTTAATTTGGTCTTGAGGTACTTCCAATAGTTCCTGTTCTTGGTATAGTCATCCTGAGCGTTAAGAACGCCTACGATGTCGAGCACAGAGAACCACCACTTGGAATTGAACTCATCCCAAATGGCCCTGACCTCTCGGTCATTGAAGAATCTGATGGAGATCTTACTCATTTTTTATATAGTATGTCATACAAAGATAACACTTTAATAGATACAAATAAAAGGATTAGCTATGAATGATTAAGTTTTGTATTCACGCTGAACAGCATCTTCTGGATTCGTATATATACATGCCTAGATACTCCTGCCTCTTTCTAGTGTTAGTACGCGGATCCAATATTGGAGGATAGTAATCCAGGAATAAATAAGTCTTTTCTCCCTTACTTTTCTTAAGTCTTAAAGTAACTCTTTTCATATCCTATGCTATTTTTCGCGATATTAGTCAATTAACTGATCAACATCCAGAAAAATAGTGAAATTAGAGCAGAAATAGAGTCTGGAGTATTCTACTGCTGAAAAAAGGCATCAACATCTTCCTTGAAATACCAAATTCCCCCTGAGCTTGAATATGACTTGAAAGCGATCCTTTTTGCTACCTTATACAGTCTGCTAAGTTCATGTGATACTTCTCGGTCACTTCATATGCAGCATAATAGAGAGACAGGTCTTCCGACGGCTTGAGCAATGTATCTACATGCTTCTTTGAATAATATGTCTTCAGGCCATCTTTCTTACGTGGCAGTTTAGGGTTGACACCAATAAAGTTACAGACCTGCTTCCTTGTCATTTCATATTCGACCATGATGTCTTCTATAGTGTACCACTTCCCTATTTCTGGATGTTTATCTCTTTCTCTCTTGCGCAGAAGCCTGTCAACATCATCTCTTTTATATAGACGGACATTGCGGAATTTTTCATATGGAAGTTCACTCCTTCTAAGGCAGTTCTGAGCGACATTCAATGGTATGCGATATACTTTGGCAGCCTCTGATATAGATATGTATTCATCTGAATGCAAAAATGGCTGAGACCCTTCTGTAAATGGTGATGCCTTCGGGATTCGCGACATCACTTCTCTGAAGCGTACTCCATCCTTGAACAGTTGATCCAGTGAATCTTTTCTGAACAGAAGCATATCAGGTAGAACCAGAAGCTTGATGATGCCTTGCAAGATGTATCGGTAGAGAGTTGTACGACTCAGTGAAAGATATTTGCATACATCACTGATCCTCGTGACGTCCTTTGCAACAAATGTATTCTCTATCCTCTGGGCATCTAAATGCAGGGACTCGGTCGTAACCTTAGTTGCCCATTCTTCCAATTTCTGGCGTATCCTATATTTCTTTGCACAGGCAGATGAACAGAACATCGTAGTCTGTTTATAAGCTGTAAACTCATTTCTGCAATTAACACAGAACTTCTTCAAAGGCAAGAATTTACCCTTTAGTATCTTATGTCTTTCTTCACTTGTGAGAACTTCCTTGTACTCTTGGCTTATTCTTTCTGTCGTGGGCATCATGACATTTTGTGCAGCAGAACCGACCGACTGGCCTACAAGACCTGAATTCCATACCGCAGTGATCGCACTATTTGATATATCTTAGTTTACCATCATCAATGACTACATTGATGTGAGAATCATACTGTTTGATCAACTCAAGCTTTCTCTTGTTCTTTTCTGCTCTTTTATGCTTATTATAGCTGACTGTCCACAAAATTTAGTGAGATAACGCTTTGTAATGAATTCTTTGCCGCACCACTGACATTTCTTAACAAAACTCATAGCAATAACACATATAGTTTAAGGCAGGCAGTCGTCTGACCATGCCCGATTATCAGTTCATTATCACTGCAAAATATTTGTAACCATGTTTCATGATGTTTCACAATATAGCACATGCTTCATACTACTTCTTTGTATCACCACCGGACAGCATCGTTTAAAACCATTGATAAGAAGTTTCCAACAAATAAGCAACAAAATTTAGCAACCTGCAAAGATAGATATACAAAGTGATTAAAAAGCATAAAAAAAGAGCCGCAAAAAGCGGCTCAATTATAAGCATTTCTATATCTTTAGTTGACTTTTTTAATCTTTAGTGATCACTTGTTACCACTCAAGAATCTTCTTGAAGTCGTATGCCTCAGGATTGCTGATGCCGAGAGCCTTGACAGCCTCGTAGTCAGCCTCAGTCACATAGTGGGCTATGTAATTGTAGTAGTTCTGGGCTGTACCGGCGTTGATGTCAACGATGCGAGGAGGAATCTTTCCTGTCTCAGGGTCCTGCAGGTCTGCAAGATAGAGAGGAGAAACGTTGCCGTATGCGTCAACATAGACCATACATCCTGTCTTGCCCTCGCTGAAGAGCTGGTAAACACCCATTGCAAGCTCAGTGCAATATGTAAGGTCATAAGCGACAGGGTCCTGGCAGCGGACGTCATATCCGATTTCTACCGGACGGCTCTTCACCTTAAGTCCGAGATTCTTGAACTCCTTCTCGAGAAGGTCATTGAAGAGGACAGCCTTTGAAATCTTGCCCAGCTCCGGATGACCGTGCTCATCATATGTGAAGTGAACACCGGCAGCAACAGCCTCCTGTGCGACTCCGTCATTGTGGAAAAGTCCCTCAGCGGCAACGATTGTACCGTACTCGATGCCCATCACCTTCCTTTTGAGGATGGCAGAGATAGAAAGACGGATAATCTTGTCGAGAGTCATGGCTGTCTTGTTGAACATCTCCGGAATGATTGTCATCGGGCAGTGAGTTGCCTCACCGATTCCGAGAGCAAGGCTTCCGCAAGTACGTCCCATTGCAGAAATCACAAGCCAGTTTCCTGAAGTGCGCGCATCCTCGTAGATTGTCCTTGCGAGGTGGGCACCCTCGTTCTTCGCTGAGTTGTAGCCGAATGTAGGCGCGTTTGCAGGAAGAGGAAGGTCATTGTCGATTGTCTTCGGACAGTGGATGTTTGCGATAGGATAGTCCTTTGCAGCAAGGAACTTCGAAATCCTGTTGGCAGTAGAGGCGGTATCGTCGCCTCCGATTGTAACAAGAAGCTTTATGTTGTTGTCCTTGAAGAGGTCAAGGTTGAAGTTCTCCTCAAAATCCTTGTCGGTAGGTTTGAAACGGCTCATCTCAAGGTATGAACCGCCGCGGTTCCAATAACGGTCAGCCTTGAAGAAGTCAAGGTCCTCAATACGTGCATTCTTGCTGAAAAGTCCTGAATATCCGCCGTGAAGGCCGATTACCCTGTATCCTTTTGAAAGGAAAGTTTTTGCAACGCTCATTGAAACTGAGTTCATTCCCGGTGCCGGGCCGCCGCCGCAAAGAATAATGACTGCGTCTTTCATTTTTTTGTTGTATTTAAATGTTTAATAAACGTCTTTTTTACGCGCCGCAAATTTAGAAATTTTTTCAGATAAATCGAGAAAGTGAACATTATTCTGCTTCATTTTTTTCGCAACTTTTAAGTATTTTTTAAACGGCATCTCAGTCTTTTTCACTAATTTTGTAGTTTTTAATGCCGTATAGAACTTGCATAATGAACAGAGAACAGGCGGAAATAAGGATAAGTGAACTGACAGACCTCCTAAACGAGGCCAACAGGCGATACTATGTTGACAGTGCTCCCATGATGAGCGACTATGAATTCGACATGCGCATGAAAGAGCTGGAAGCTCTCGAGCAGGAGTTTCCGGACCTGGCAAGCCCTGATTCCCCTACCCTTAAAGTCGGCAGCGACCTCAGCGGCACAGGCACAATCTTCCCCGATTTTCCCGGCACAAATGCCAATGCGGGATGTGCAAAGGGCAGCAAAAGCAAATCCGTCCGCACTGGAGGCAATGCCAAAGAGGAGCAGTCCAAACCAGCAAGACAAAAATCCTCCAAATCAGGAGGTCCGGCCAAAGAATTTGAACAATATCCCCATAAATATCCGATGCTGTCCCTTGGCAACACATACGACATAACGGAAGTGGAAGCCTTTGCGGACAGGGCAGCCAAAAGCATAGGAAACGCATTCACATACAGCTGTGAGCTGAAATTCGACGGCACGGCGATATGCCTTACATACCGCAACGGCAAATTGTTCAGGGCACTTACCCGTGGAGACGGAACGGTCGGTGATGATGTGACTGAAAATGTCCGCCATATCGGAAACATACCGCAGGAGCTGAAAGTTCCTGAAGGCTTCTTCCCCACCCTGCTTGAAAGCCGGCCCTGGCCGGAAGAGTTTGAGATACGCGGAGAGATTTACATGCCGTGGGCCGCTTTTGAAAGACTAAATATAGAGAGGCAGCGCGACGAGGAACAGCTTTTTGCGAACCCGCGCAACGCCGCGTCAGGCTCTCTGAAGCTCATTGACAGTTCAATGATTGCGAACAGGGGACTTGAATGCACTCTTTACCATGTCCTCGGAGAAGACCTTCCGTTCTCAACCCATGACCAGGCACTTAAAGCAGCCGGAAGCTGGGGGCTGCCAGTGTCGGACAAGAGGAAAATCTGCCGCAGCATAGCAGACATAGAAGAGTTCATCGCATATTGGGACACGCAGCGCAAGACGCTGCCTTTTGCCACGGACGGTATAGTCATAAAGGTAAATGAGCTTCCGTACCAGGAAGAGCTTGGATATACCGCCAAGTTCCCGCGCTGGGCTGTAGCATACAAATTCAAGGCTGAACAGGCCTTGACCAAGCTCATTTCAGTTGATTACCAGGTAGGAAGGACAGGAGCGGTGACACCGGTGGCCAATCTGGAGCCGGTCCTGCTCAGCGGAACTGTCGTAAAACGCGCATCCCTCCATAATGAAGACCAGATGAAGCTGCTTGACGTCCACATCGGAGACTATGTATATGTAGAGAAAGGAGGGGAAATCATCCCCAAGATAACGGCAGTCGAGATATCCAAAAGACCGGACGGCGCACCTGTGCCGCATTTCCCGGACACCTGCCCGGACTGCGGGACAAGCCTGGTCAGGGACAGCGAGGAGGCAAAGGCATTCTGCCCGAACACGGGAGGCTGCCCTACCCAGATAAAAGAAAGGCTCATACACTTCCTCAGCCGCAAGGCAATGAATGTGATTGCAGGAGAAGCTACAATTGAGCAATTGTACAGCAGGGGCATGGTACTGAGCCCTGCGGACTTCTATGAACTTGACAAGGACAGCCTGCTTCAGCTCGAAGGGTGGAAAGACCGCTCTGCGGAAAGATTCCTGAACAGTCTATCGGACTCAAAAAAGACAGGATTTGAAAAAGTCCTTTATGCCCTGGGGATAAGATATGTCGGTGAATCCACGGCAAAATCCGTGGCACGCCATTTCGGAAACATTGACGCCATAGCATCTGCAAGCGTGGAAGAGCTTCTGAAAGTCGAGGACGTGGGCCAGGTGATTGCCGAAAGCATATATGCGTTCTTTGCAGATGAGCACAATCTCAATACCGTCAGAAGGCTCAAGGATGCTGGGCTCAGGTTTGAGACAGACGGGGCACCGGCGAATTTGTCATCTGCACTGGAAGGCAAGACAATCGTAATATCCGGCAATTTCAGCATATCACGCGACCAGATGAAGGCTCTGATAACATCACACGGCGGAAAGAACAGCGGCTCCATAAGCGGAAAGACATCATGGCTGCTCGCCGGAGAAAAGCCCGGACCGGAAAAACTGAAAAAGGCAGAAGCACTCGGAGTGCCTGTGATTAGTGAAGAGGAACTGATGGAAATATGCCGTGCGGAGGAAAAATGAAAAGGATTAGAGGCAACACACGCAAAATAAAAAACTTCCTTAGTGATGATATCTGGAACATAGACCTTGGCGAGCTTTCTAAAGCCAAGGCCAGGTTCGTAAAATATCTCAAGGTCGTAATAATAACAATCAAGACATTCTCGGCCCAGAAAATCGGTTTCCAGGCCGTGGCACTGAGCTTTTTCAGCACAATGTCAGTAGTTCCATTCATAGCGGTGGCCGTAGCCGTAACCGGAGGATTCGGCCTGTCCGGAAAACTGAAGGACCTGCTATACCATAACTTCGAGAACAGCGAGCAGATAATTGACGCTGTGCTCAACTCGGCGGAAAACATAATAAGCACGGCCCAGAGCAGCTTAATGGGACTGATAAGCGCCCTCCTCTTTGTTTGGATTGTCATCTGGATGATGATGTCAGTCGAAAGGGTCTTCAACAATGTATGGAAAGTACAGAAATCAAGACGGCTCCTGAAGAGAGTGCCGTTCTATTTGGCAGTGCTTCTCATCTCGCCTTTCGTGATAATGGTGTTTTTCGCAGGTTCGTTCGTATATTCCAACGCACTTGAATACCTTGGACTTGACATGGAGGCTCTGAGCGCATTCAAGACACTGCTCACTTGGGTACTTTTCGCGGCTGTGGCCATACTGACATTCTCGGCAATGTACAAGTTCATACCGAATGCCAAGGTGTACTATTCCAATGCCCTCAGGGCGGCCGTGCTCTCTGGGGCGGCCTTTACCGTAGTCCAGTACCTCTACCTTGAGACACAGGTCTTCGTCACAAGGCTGAATGCCATATACGGAGCATTCGCCGCCGTACCGCTTTTCATGGTATGGATTAACATGGGCTGGTTCATAATCCTCATAGGAGCGGAATTGTCATACGCATTCCAGCATGTGGACAACTATAACATTGAAGTATAATACAGACATCCGGGTCAGGCAGAGGATAAATGTCCATATATGCGGAGAGCATGATTGACCGTGCCGGGGCAGATGGCTGTAAACAAAGTATAACATAACAACAGGACAATAATGGGTAAAATATCGGAATTTACTCAACAGGATCATGAGGTCATAGCAAGAGACTATGCGGACCTGAAGGAAGCGGCAAGGAAAAGATGCTCCAATGTAAAGGAGCTTGAGGTCGTGCAAAAGGCCTTTGACTTTGCCAACGAAGCTCACAAGGGCGTCAGAAGACGCTCCGGCGAGCCGTATATCCTGCACCCGATTGCAGTGGCAAAGATTGTCGTAAGCAATATAGGTCTCGGCTACAAGTCTATCGTGGCAGCCCTGCTGCATGATGTAGTGGAAGACACCGACTATACAGTAGACGACCTGCGCAGCCTGTTCGGCGACAAGGTGGCGACACTTGTGGAAGGCCTGACCAAAATCAAGACCGTGCTTGATAACGAGGACAAGGCACAGCAGAAGAGCATGCAGGCGGAAAACTTCAAGCGGATACTCCTGACTCTCAATGACGATGTGCGCGTTGTACTCATCAAGCTCGCGGACCGCCTGCACAACTGCCGGACAATAGAGTTCATGCCGGAGCACAAGCGGGACAAGATTCTCAGCGAGACAATGTACATTTTCATACCGCTCGCGCACAGGCTCGGTCTTTACGGCGTGAAATCCGAAATGGAAGACATCTGGCTCCGCTACAAAGAGCCGGACGCATTCAATGACATCTCCGAGAAAATCAACCGCAACATAAACGACAAGGACAAGGAAATCAACGAGTTCATCGTTCCGATAGATGAAGCTCTCAAAGCCGCCGGATTCAAGTTCGAGATAAAGAAAAGGGTAAAGACGCCATATTCCATATGGCATAAGATGGCAACGAAAGGCATCACTTTCGAACAGATATACGACCTGTATGCCGTCCGCATAATCTTCGACCCGGAAAAGGAGACTACAGAAACCGAACGCGACCAGTGTTTCCATGTGTTCTCGATAATAACCGGACTGTACAGATACAAGTCAGACCGCATGAGAGACTGGGTCAGCCATCCGAAAAATAACGGCTACGAAGCCCTGCACTGCACCCTGATGAGCCGCACAGGCATATGGATAGAGGTGCAGATACGCACGCGCAGGATGAACGACATTGCGGAAAAGGGCATCGCAGCCCACTGGGCCTACAAGAAAGACGGCTTCGCGGAGGACAACGAGAGCGAGATGGACAAGTGGATTGCCAAGGTCAAGGAAATCATTGTCAGCCAGGATGTGAGCGCGCTTGAGCTACTTGACATGGTCCACAATGACCTCATCAAGACAGACATACTTGTTTTCACACAGAAAGGCGAACAGCGCAGCATTGAAAAAGGAGCCACGGCCCTGGACTTCGCTTATTCAATCCACTCCGAGATAGGCAACAAGGCCATTGCGGCAAAAGTGAATTTGCGCCTCGTGCCGCTTTCATATGTGCTCAAGACCGGAGACCAGATCGAAATCATAACCGCGGAAAACGAAAAGCCCAAACGTGAGTGGCTTCAGTTCACCAAGACGGCCAAGGCCAAGAAATTCATCCTTGAGCATCTTAAGAGCGAGCGCAGGGAAAGCGTCAGAATAGGCAAGAAAATGGTCGAGGAACAGCTGGATGCCATAGGATACAAGCTAAACAACAAGACCGAGAACATACTCATGGAAAGCTATGAGGTGTTTGACAGCAAGCCGGAAGAATTGTATTTCCGAGTGGGCGCCGGCATAGTCAAGCTCACCAACCTCCAGGAAATCATGGCCGGAAGCAGCGGCAAAAAGGGAGGATGGCTGTCCCAGTGGTTCAAATCCAAGGACGGCAAGAAAGACAAGGACTACATAATTAAGGACGACAACAGCGGGGAGCACAGATATGTGATAGCCTCATGCTGCAACCCGATACCTGGGGACAGTGTCGTCGGCTTCCTCGCGTCAGACGGCTCCGTGACCCTGCACAAGCGTTCCTGCCATACAGCTGACAGGCTTGCATCAAAATTCGGCGACAAGATTGTCATACCGAAGTGGGAATATGCCCAAAGCCAGAATCTCTCGTTCCTTGTACGCCTGTCCCTCAAGGGCTTTGACAGGATTGGCATAATAAACGACATAACAAGATACATCTCTTTTGTTATGAGCGTCAATATACGAAGCTTCAGCCTCAGCACGGAAGACGGCATTTTCTCCGGCCATATAGACCTTTATGTCCATGAAATGGGAGACCTGGAAAAACTCATGAAGAAGCTGCGCAAGATAGAGGGCATACAGAGCGTAGTCAGGACAGACCTTTAATTGAAAGAAGAATGAAGAAAAAGACATACAGACTCCTTCCGGCCATACCTGTGGCTGCCATCTTGGTGCAAGTGATGTTCTCACACTCTTGCGCCAACACTACCACTCCCCCGAGCGGAGGACCCAAAGACACGATTCCTCCTGTCATAACAGCCGTAAAGCCGTATCCGGGCGAAACCGGAGTGCCTGTGCACAAGCCGCAGATAGAAATCAAATTCAACGAATATGTGACAGTTAAAGACCCGAAGAGCCTCTTCCTGTCACCTCCTCTGGAGAAATCCCCGAAATTCAAGTTGAAGGGAAAAGGTGTCGTGGTTTATTTCGAAAGCGACCTTGACTCAAACAAGACATATACGCTTGACCTTACCAATGCCATCGCCGACAATAACGAGGGCAACATGTTCCCGGGATATACGCTCGTATTCTCCACCGGCAACACCATCGACTCAATGATGATGACCGGAATAGTGCAGGACTGCAATACATTGCAGCCAATAAAGGGAGCCACCGTCATGCTATATAAGGACCACGCGGACTCAGCCATCTTCAAGAAGAGACCTGATGCGGCTGTGCGCACTGACGACTGGGGCTTTTTCTGCCTGCGGAACATACAGGACACGCTTTACAGGCTCTACGCCATAATTGACGAAAACAATAACAACAAATATGAGCCGGAAACGGAAAAAGTGGCTTTCGTGGACACGCTGGTGCGCCCTGTCACTGTAGTCGGAGACAGCATTCCGGAGCTTGTGAAATACGATACGAAAGACACGCTCGGCTGCCTCGCAAGAAAGACCGAATATGAATTGAACATATTCCGTGAGAAGCCGTCCAAACAGATGATTGTGAACAAGGAGAGAATCGGGGAAAGGACGGCATACATAACATTCATGGCTCCATATGCCCAGGTGGACTCCATCTGGATAAAAGGTGTGCCGGGAGACAGGCTGATAACACAGTTCAATCTCCAGAGGGACAGCATGGAGATATGGGTAAATGACCCAAAGCCACAGCCTGACACCTTGCATCTGAATGTCAAGTACATGAAGACAGACACACTCGGGCTGCTCAACAGCTTCACTGAAGAAATCAAGCTTGTCAAGCCAAAGAAAAAGCCTGCCGTCGGGAAAAGCTCTGGCAGGGACATAAAGAAAGAGGATACCACGGCTGTATTCAAGATAGAAGCCAAGCCAGAAACCATCGAACAGTACGGCTTCACCATTGAGTTCAGCTATCCTCTGGTGCAATCCGCCTTTGATTCGCTCGGATTCAGGTATCTCAATCCGCGCCAGCAGGAAAGCAAAGGCAAATATACTGTAATGCAAGACTCGCTGAATTTGCGCAAATACATCATACGTCCAGCTGACAAGCTTCTGCCGGGCTACGAATATTTCCTGAAAGTTCCACACAGGAAATTCCGGGACATAAACGGCTTTTTCAACGACAGCACGGAAGTCAAAGTAAGCCTGCCGAACGACGACAAACTCAGCAGCATGACAATCAACCTTACCGGAGTGACCAACAAATACATAGTTGACCTTCTCAACGAAAAGCGCGACAAGGTCCTCAGGTCATACATAATAGACAAAGACGCTTCACTGGCATTCCCTTATCTCAAGGCCGGCAAGTATTCCATCCGGATCACGGAAGACCTTAACAGGAACGGGCTTGTGGACACGGGAGACCTGCTCAAGCATAAACAGCCGGAGAAAGTGCGCTTCTACAAGCTTCAGGACGGCACATTCATCATTGACATCCCGGAAATGACTGAGCTGGAGCAGAGCATCAATGTCACAGAAATGTTCAAATAGGCTTATGATGAAAAGATTCTGTACAATACTGCTGGCAATAGCCTCCGCACTTGCCCCGCATACTGCAATGTCACAGGACCTGGCACATGCACAGGACACGGCATCCATGTCAAGAGCGGCCCTTATGGAGGAGCGTGTCCAGGAAATAATCACAGATGCGCAGCTTGACACCATAAACGTCAAGAAAAAACTCGTGATTAATGACTATGCGATGATAGGATTCCAGTATGGCGTAGGGCTCAGCCAGGTCATGTGGAACCCAAAGCAGAAACAGGACATGCTCTTTGTTCCAGTCAATGCAGGAGTGACTGTCACCAAATATGCCAAAATGTTCGGATTCCTGCCGTATTTCGGATTCCAGGCCGGCCTTTTCTATGCACGCGAAGGCTACCGTTTCAAATACGACAAGGACAATGACTACACATCGGAAAAAGCCATAATGGACGTCATAGAAGTGCCTCTATTGCTTCAATGCCATGTTGATTTATGGAATTTCAAGTTCATGGTAAACCTTGGGTGCTATGGAGGATACAGGCTTGCCATTGAAAGATTTCCAGGCAAATCAGGCTCCGTGGCCCCTGAGGTCCAGCATTCATTCCTTCCTACCGACAGGCGCTGGGATTACGGAATCAAGGGCGGAGTCGGCTTCGGACTAGTCTTTGACCCGGTGGAAATACACATTCAGGCGATGTACAAGCACTCCATGTCCACTTTGTATAATCCGGACTATTATAGCGAATACTATTACCGGTTCGCATATCCCACCAACATCGTCATCTCGGCCGGAGTGCATTTCCAGATTACCAAAAGGACAGGAAAAACCAAGGCCCAGCTCAAGAAAATGGCCAGGGACATGGTATATCAGACAAATGAAAACATCAGCATAAATGGAAACGATTAAAATCAAGGCAGGAAATGTAACGATAGGCGGAGACAGCGCCATCGTCGTGCAGACAATGTGCAATACGCACACATCTGATGTGGATGCGTCGGTAGCCCAGTGCGTGAGGCTTCACGAGGCAGGAGCACAAATGATAAGGCTTACCGTCCCATCCATGGCACAGGTGGATGACCTGCGCAGGATAAAGGAAGAATTGCGTTCAAGGGGCATAGATACCCCCCTTGTAGCCGATGTCCATTTTTCTTCAGAAATAGCGATTGCCGCCGCCGAGGTTGTGGAGAAAGTGCGCATAAACCCGGGCAATTTCCATAAGGACCACGATAAAGCACGCGAACAGTTCGCAAGGCTGGTCGAGGTCTGCAAGGAGAAAGGCACAGCAATAAGGATAGGACTGAACCACGGGTCGCTCGGGGACAGGATAACCAACCTGTACGGCAACACTCCCTTAGCAATGAAGGAAGCTGTCATGGAATGGTTGGAGATGTGCATCGAAAACGATTTCTACAATGTAGTGGTGTCCCTCAAGGCAAGCAATACATACGTGATGGTGGAGGCATACCGTCTGCTCGCGGCAGCAATGCAGGAGCGCGGTGTCGTATTCCCTCTGCACTTGGGTGTGACTGAGGCCGGAAACGGAGACGCAGGGCGCATCAAGTCGGCCGTCGGCATTTCAGCCCTTCTTTCTGAAGGCATCGGCAATACGATAAGGGTTTCCCTTACGGAGGACCCGGCCAATGAGATTCCCGTAGCACAATACCTTGCAGACAGGTATGACCGCCGCCTGCATTCGACAATGACTTCTGTCAGAATAGAAGCCGGAAAGGCAGCGGCGACATATGAGGCACCGTCACGCGAAAGGCTTCTGCTTGATTTTTCATGCGACTTCGGCAAAAGGCTGCTGGACAAGGAGCTGGACGATGTGGAGCTTCTGGGGACTTATGTTGATGACAACGGCAACGTGCAGGTGCTTGACGGAAGCGAGTATGCCGCATATCTTTCCGACGAGCTGATGCAGGCCGCAAGAAGACGTTTCTACCGTCCTGAATATATAGCCTGTCCAGGCTGCGGCAGAACCATGTACAACCTCGAATCCACATTCAATGAAGTGAAGCGCCGGACCTCACACCTCAAAGGCATGGTAATAGCCGTAATGGGCTGCATAGTGAACGGCCCGGGAGAAATGGCCGACGCCGACTGGGGCTACGTAGGTGAAGGACACGGGAAGGTCTCAATCTACAAGGGCAAGACTCCCCTGCTGCGCCATGTTCCGGAAGATGAAGCCATCGGCAAACTCCTCGAACTTATCGAGGGCGACAGATAACCTGGACCCTTTTCAACGGAAATGGTGGCATAAAGTCTGAGACTTCTGCCACCATTTCTGTATATCGTGCGGCGTTTGTCCTGCCGCTTCACTTCCATGCCGCCCCGAAACCGACAGCAAAGGCTACTCTGCCTTTACCATGTCTTTCTGAGCTTTCTCCCACTGCTCCTTGGCATACTCCTGCATGTCAACGACCTCATCGGTCTCATCCACGATTTCCTGTCCGAGCATGGTCTCGATTACATCCTCCATGGACACAAGCCCGCGGAAAGTGCCGTACTCATCAATTATCACGGAAATGTGCTCCTTCTTCTCAAGAAGCTTTTCCCAAATGTTCCCGACAGGCTCAGTCTCCGGGAAAGTCAGGATAGGACGGGAGATTTCGCGCAAGGTCGTATCAAAACTGTCCTCAGCCATCTTCTCCAGGACTGTCTGACGGAGAACATATCCGATTACATAGTCACTGTTCTCCTCGTCATAGATAGGAATCCTCGAGTGAGTGTTTTCGGAATCATAAAATTCCCTGATGGTCATATTGCCCTCAGCCATCTCCACAACTACGCTCGGAGTCATGATTTCATGAGCAGTGATTTCGTCAAGCTTAAGAAGATTCTGAATCATCTTCTTCTCCTGCTTCTCTATCACATCCTCCTCTGTAGCCACACTTACCATGGCAGAGATGTCCTCACGGCTTACGCTCACCTGATTTGACCTTGATGATATGAGCCTTGTGAGATGCTCCAAAGTCCATACGAGCGGGAATGTTATGAATATCATCCCGTTGATTATAATCGACGCAGGAATGGCCAATGACCTCCAATAGCTTGAGCCGATGGTCTTGGGGATAATTTCGGAGAATATCAGAATCAACAGCGTAAAGACAGTTGAGAAGATTCCGACAACCGCATCCCCGTACACCTCATACACAAGAGAGCCCACGATTGAGGCTCCGATGGTGTTGGCTATTGTATTCAGGCAAAGAATCGCTGAAATGGGACGGTCCGAGTTCTGTTTGAGTTTCTTGAGCCTCAAGGCCCCTTTCACGCCCTGCTCCTCCAGTCCCGTAATATAGGACAAGGGGGTTGAAAGAAGTGTCGCCTCAAGCACCGAGCACAAGCCCGACACCCCCAAAGAGGCAAGCATGATGATGTATATTAGCTGTTCTTCCATAATCTGTCATTTGAGTTCCGCAATCACGGACTCGCACGCCTTGACATAATCCCCAATTCGGACCTTGATGTCCGCATCAAGAGGCAGGTACATGTCAATGCGCGACCCGAATTTTATTATGCCGCACTGCTCACCCTTAAGGGCAGGCGCACCAGGATCCGCATAGCTGATTATCCTGCGTGCGAAAGTTCCGGCGAGCTGCTTGAAGAAGACATTGCCATACGGGGTGGTCATTCCTATTGCGGAATGCTCATTCAATTCAGAAGCTTTCGGCAGGAAAGCGAGCTTGAAGAGTCCCGGATGATACTTGTAATATGCGACCTCGCCGTCAAGCGGCCAGAAATTCACATGGACATTGAAAAAGTCCATATAGACCGACACCTGCAGGCACTCCCCTTTCACGAACTCAGGCTCATGCACCTTTTCCACGACCACGACCTTCCCGTCAGCAACGGATGTGACTACATTGTCGCCTGGCACCGCCGCGCGTGAGGGAACACGGAAAAAGAAAAGCGAGAAACCCATCAGAAACATAGGAGCCGCAGCAAGAGGATATGAGACGAAAGACCATGGGATGAATCTCATGATACAGTATGCCAACGGAGCACATATGGCCCATATCAGCAATATCGTCTTATAGCAGTCCTTATGTATAATCATCTCTGTCCGTGTTAAAAAATGTCAGCCGCCTGTGCGTGTCACGACACACATAAGCGGCTGCAAAAGTAGGCAAAAAAAGGCAAATGGCCAAACAATTCCCTATAAGAGCAGGGCATCCCATGTCACAAGATAGATTATTCCAATCGGGATGGCAATCAGCGCACTGTCAAAACGGTCCAGCAAACCTCCGTGCCCCGGTATCGAGTTGCCTGAATCCTTTACATTATAATGCCTTTTCCACTGTGATTCGATAAGGTCTCCATACACTCCGGCGACATCAAGCAGGACAGCCATTGTTATGCAGTGCATAAGGCTGAGTTTGAATATGCCCACAAGGTTGAGCACTATTGCCACAAGCACCGCCGTAAGCATTCCGCCCCAGAATCCGACCCACGATTTCTTCGGAGATATTGACGGGAAGAGCTTACGTCCGTATTTCTGCCCCAAGGTAATCCCGAAAACATATGCTCCTATGTCCGAGCCCCATATCACGGCAAAGAAACTCAGAAGATATATCCCGTTGAAGTCCCCAGCCGCATTGAAAACGGCAAAATTCTGCACCGACCATGGCACCGCTATGTAAAGCAGTGAGGCATACAGGTTGGAGAACTTGTCAAAACGCGTCTTGTCCTTCACATAGAGCGAATTAATCATAAGGATGAACACAGGCACAAAGGCAAGTATGACAAGCCTGCCGGGAATGTTGAAAGCCCTGTAAAGGAATATCAATGAAAACAATGTGGCTCCTGCAAAGATTGTAAGGACCTGTGAGAACTTGTACTCCGTCCCGCAGGTCATGCGGAGAAACTCCTTCATCATTATCACAAGAGCAAGCAGCATCACCGCTCCGAACACATATTGGTTCGTCAGTAATGCTGCCAACATTATTGCAAGGAATCCGATGCCGGAAACCGTTCTTTTAGCTAAATTATTCATAAGTTATCTTTCTCTTCACTCGGTTTCCCGTCAGGTCCGGCGCCAGCCCTCGGGCCGAATATCCTTTCGAGATCGTCTGCAAAGATAACTTCTTTCTCCAATAAAAGAGCCGCAAGCTCCATAAAACCGTCACGATTGTCAGTAAGAATCTTCATGGTCCTGTCATGTATGGACTCAACAAGTTCCTTTACTTCCCTGTCTATCAGTTCGGCAGTCTTCTCGCTGTAAGGCTTGGTGAGATCATACCCGCGCGCGCCTGTAGAGTCATAGAAAGACAGGTTTCCGACCTTTTCGCTCATACCGTAGTATGTGACCATGCCGTATGCCATCTTGGTCAGCCTCTCAAGATCATTCAAGGCCCCTGTCGAAGGCTGGCCGTTAACAATCTCCTCAGCCACACGTCCGCCGATAAGGGCGCACATCTCATCAACCATCTGTTCCTTGGTAACCAGCTGTCTCTCCTCTGGAAGATACCACGCCGCTCCGAGAGCCTGTCCGCGAGGGACTATCGTCACCTTGAAAAGAGGATTCGCATGCGGAAGTAGCCAGCTTACAGTTGCATGTCCGGCCTCATGATGGGCAATCGAGCTTTTCTCGGCTGGAGTTATAATCTTGGACTTCCTCTCAAGGCCTCCGATTATCCTGTCAACAGCATCAAGGAAATCCTGCTTGTCAATGGAGTCCTTGTCATGCCTTGCCGCCGTAAGCGCAGCCTCATTGCAGACATTCGCTATGTCAGCGCCGGAAAAGCCCGGAGTATGCTTGGCAAGGAACTCAAGATCAAAGTCATCAGCCAGCTTGAGACCGCGGAGATGCACCTTGAAAATCTCCTCCCTCTCCTTAAGGTCAGGAAGTTCCACATGTATCTGCCTGTCGAAACGTCCTGCCCTCAAAAGCGCCTTGTCCAAAATGTCCGCCCTGTTGGTGGCTGCAAGTATGATGACCCCGGAATTTGAATCGAAGCCGTCCATTTCCGTAAGGAGCTGGTTAAGTGTATTCTCACGCTCGTCATTTGACGAGAAGCCGGCATTCTTGCTGCGCGCACGTCCGACCGCGTCAATCTCATCTATGAAGACTATGCACGGGGCCTTCTCCTTGGCCTGCCTGAACAAGTCACGCACACGTGACGCTCCCACACCGACGAACATCTCCACGAAGTCCGAGCCTGATATTGAGAAGAACGGCACATTGGCCTCACCTGCAACAGCCTTGGCAAGAAGTGTCTTTCCTGTTCCCGGAGGCCCTACAAGAAGGGCTCCTTTCGGAATCTTACCGCCCAAAGCCGTATATTTTGAAGGATTCTTCAGGAAATCCACGATTTCCATCACTTCCTCTTTCGCTCCATACAAACCGGCCACATCCTTGAATGTAACCTTCATGCTGTCTTTTTCCGCAAGCTTTCCGGTAGATTTGCCCACACTGAAAATTCCTCCGGGACCGCCGGGGGCACCGCCTCCAAGGTTGCGGTTCATTCCTCTGAACATGAAGAACCACATGAAAAGCAACAGAGCCGGGAAAACAAGCCACTGGAGCATTCCCCACAGGCTTTCATGATTTTCTATCACGACTTTCACCTGCTCTCCCTCCGGAAGCTGGGCGTTCAGTTCGCCGAACATCTCCTCTGCATTGAAATGCCCGGAGACAAGGAACACGAAATGCGGAGACTTTTTCGGAACATTCCCTCCGAAAGCAGACACATATTTCTCAAGCCTGTCCGGCTTTATGGTCACCATTCCTTCATACTCGTTCCTGATGAAAGTGACTTCCTTTATGTCACCGTCAAGCCATTGCTTCGTGACATCGGCCCATTCTTCCTTCTGAGGATTCGCCCATCCCTGATTGAAGAACATCCATCCGATGCCTATGAACAATATGACATATAGCCACGACACGCCGAAAGACAGCTTGACCGGCCTTTTTCCTCTTAAATTCTTTCCTGCCATGATAAGTTTCTTAGTAGCTGCTAATCCTCATAGGCGACCCTGTCCGCGTCAGCCCAAAGGTCCTCAAGCCTATAGAATGACCTGTAAGGGGTCTGGAACACGTGCACCACGATGTCTCCATAATCAAGTATCACCCAGAAGGCGTTGTCCTTGCCCTGTGTACGGATGACTTTTCTGCCGCATTTTTCACGCATCCTGTCTTCCACGTTGTCAGCTATGGCCGACACATTGGTTGTCGAGTCCGCGTTGCATACTATGAAATAGTCTGAAATAGCCGTTCCGATTTGCTTCAGGTCAAGTGATACCACATCCTGTCCTTTCTTTTCGAGCATCGCATCCGCAATGACCTTAAGTTCTTTGTTGTCCATTGTCGAAATATAGTTATTTTTGTAAAAAGTTTGCAAATATAGCCAAAGCTGAGAGCAAAACGTCAAGCTTGCTTGTAAGTTTTGCCGAAGCCAGGGCGTATATATGTGCGCAAGCACAAATATAGCCAAAAGCTGAGAGCAAACGTCAAGCTTGCTTGTAAGTTTTGCCGAAGCGCAAGCAAGTTTGCCAAAAGCGCAAGCATATAATCAAAAACCGCACCATGACAAAGAAGCATGACATTATATGGCTCGACAGCACAGATTCGACCAATGACGAGCTCAGAAGGCACATTTGTGACATTGACAATTTGTCAGTCACAGCCGCTTTGGAGCAGACGGCCGGTAAAGGACAGAGAGGAAACAAATGGCATAGCGCCCGCGGGAAAAACCTTCTTTTCAGCATCTGCCTGAAATTCGACGACCTGACAGGACCCCATTTCCAGGCATATGACCAATTCTCTATAAACGAGATGGCTGCCCTTTCAGTAGTTGATTTCCTTGCGGCACATTCCATCAAGGCGAAAATCAAATGGCCCAATGACATATATGTCAATGACAGGAAAATCTGCGGCATGCTCATAGAAAACTCCCTTCAGGCAGGACGCATAGCCTGGAGCATTGTCGGCATAGGCATAAACGTGAACCAGACGGAATTCTCCCGCGACACAGGCAACCCCACCTCAATGGCCCTTGAAACAGCCCGTGACAGCACGTCAGCACCTGAAGAACTGGACATCAGGGAGGCGCTTCAGGAGTTCATGGACATATTCAAAGGTTACACGAACCGCTACCTTCACATCAGCGGAGGACTGGGAAAACTCCATCTCCTGTATCTTGCACAACTGTGGAGAATAAACGAATACCACCGATTCCGCGACTACCGGGCCACACCTACCGGACACCACGAAGGGCCGATGGGCATTCTGACAGAAACCGGAGACTCAGCAAGGATTTTCCGCGGAAAAATAACAGGAGTCTCCGATGTCGGGCAACTCGTTGTGGAAGAGGAAGATGGAACAATCTCAGAATTCGGATTCAAGGAAATCGGCTACATCCTGTGATCGCAGTTCTGAATCAAAAGTCTATATTTGCGCGTTTTTCCGAAAGGAAGACGCGTATTTTTTGTTTAACCAAAACCATCATTTCATGAACAGAATGACAATGAAAAGACGTGGAATCATCCACTTCTCACGGTGGAACCGCAAAGGCTGGTCTGCCTTCGCATCAATGCACCGCGAGATTAAAATCTGCGTCCTTTCCGTTGCCATGTCCATGATTTCCTCTGCGGTGCTCACTGGAGCGGACAAGAAAGGGTCGGTACACATCGACTCAACCCGCTCTACAGCCCTGAAGGAATCCGTGGTCACGTCATCTCCACCGGTGACGACCAGGAGCCCTCTGCCGCAGACACCTCTTTACAACAGGTCGCGGGAAGCCGCGGCGCCCCTGCAGACATACGAATCTGCCCTGCGCCTGCTTCCGTCCGTTGACATCAGGGAAAGAGGAGGAAAAGGAGCCCAGGCGGACATGGAAGTGCGGGGAGGAAACTTTGACCAGACAATGGTGCTGCTCAACGGCATCAATTTCACAGACGCAAGGACAGGCCACCAGAGCCACTCACTGCCGATTGACATCGAATCGGTGTCAGGAATCTCACTTGTGGACGGGATTCCCGGAGCAGGTGCCCTGAGCGGAGCCGTCAACATCAGTACGGCCGGGCTGCTCCCCAAGTATCTCAGATCCGAAATATCGGCAGGCCAATTCGGCTACATGTACGCAGGACTGTCGGGAGCATACACTGCCGACAACGCAAACTTGTTTGCATCCGCATCCTACAGGAACAGCGACGGATACCGTTACAACACCGACTACCGGAACTATAACGCATTCGTCCGGGTTCAGGGAGGAACATCAGCAAGCGGACATTTCGATTTCCAGGCCGGGGCGCAGAAAAGGGCCTTCGGCTCCAACGGTTTCTATGCCGCATACAACCCCGACCAATATGAGGAGACATCCACATTTCTCGCCTCATTGCGCTGGTCAGCCGGATTCGGAATATGGGGAATCACCGCCTCAATGTCATACAGGAAGAATTTCGACAGGTACGACTGGACACGGGGCACGCCGTCAAACTGGCACAACACCGACAACGCAGGTGCTGAGGTACGCGCAAACGTCTCATGGGCAGCCGGCATTACGACAATCGGAACGGACTGGACATACAATCACATATTCTCGTCCAATCTCGGCGACCCTCTCCCCTCCCCGGCAGGAGCAGACGGGAAATACAAATGCGCAAAATCACGCAACACCGTCAACGCCTATCTCAGGCATGCCAAACGCTGGGACATGTTCGACATTTCCGCAACCGGCGGCGCAAGCTTCACGCCTTACGGGACAGCGGCTCTCTGGAGTGCGGCCGTCGGCTGCTACCCGGCTGACGGGATAAGCATCAAGGCATCTGCAGGCCAGTCCATGAGGCTGCCTACCTTCACAGACCTGTATTATACGTCCAAGGCCCAGATAAACAACCTTGACCTTGTGCCGGAAAAGGCAATTACCTATAGCCTCGATTTCTCTTGGAAGCGCGGCAGCTGGCGGACAGGCGCACATGCATATTTCAGGGACAACCGCGACCTGATAGCATGGGTGTGGCGCGATGAGCTCACGGTAGGAGACAAGCATTACACAAGCGTATGGCACAGCGAACAGCAGTCCAGGATGCACGTTGCCGGAGTTGAACTGAGCGGAGAATATTTCCGCGAGACCGGATTCCTTCGCAGGATAAAGGCCTCATACGGATTCATCGACAGCAGCATGGAAAGCAAAATGAAGATTTCCTCCGCACAGGACTACATGCGTCACAAAGCCGCCCTGAGCGCCCATTTCGCTTTCCTGCGCAGGATAAATTTCGTTGTGACAGGCTCTGTCTATGACAGGTTCGGCTCATATAATGAATATGAGTTCGGGGAAGACAATCAGCCGATACGTGACGAAAACGGCGTCATGATAGTGACCAAGAAAGATTTCGCCCCGTATTTCCTGCTCGACATGCGCCTCAGCTGCGATTTCCGGAAACTGCAACTCTACATAGACGTGACCAACGCCACCAACACCCGCTACTGCGATTTCGGCGGCATCTACATGCCTGGCGTCTGGGCTACTGCCGGGGTTGTTGTGCTTATCAGGTAAGGTCAGCAATTTACAATAGTCTGATTGCCATTTTGCGGTTCCCCGAAACAGGGGAATCGCAAAATTATAATATGTTTTTAAGTCTGCAGCGGTTTGACAAGTACACAATGATTATTGCTGTCAAAAGCAGAGTGCTTATGACAGCCGTATGACGATAGCCGAGGCATTATCCATCCCTGGCATGGTCATTCCGACATTTGCGTTAATGTATGTCGGATCGCAGACAAGGAAGCGTCTTCCGTTGTCAAATACGAGGTAATCTCCAGGTATGTTTTCAGAAAATTCCACGGCAGCGGCAATATGTCCCGGGTAGTACAATAATATTGCATCCAGCCCCAGAATGTCGCGTATCAGTCTTGTAAACAATATTGCCCTATCCTCGCAATCAGAGAACGGGTAAAACAGCGTCTCTTCTGGAAAAAACGATCTTTCATATCCCCAATAGTCATCATCAGTCTTATACGAGAAAGCTGTTTGGACAAAATTAATAAGCATATTTGCAGCTTCTTCCTGCGTTTTGCCGGCTATGCACCGGATAAGGACTGGATACAACATTTCTTTGATCTGCATGCTTAATTCTGTACCAGCGTAGAATGCCCAGCTTGAATATTTATTACCACGTTTGTATGGATGCGGATAATCACTATATAAGTCCAACAGATTTTTATTAAAAACCAGTTCGGCATCCAGTTGCGGATATCTCCGGGATTTCAAATGTATAACTGAAGTGAAATCCTCATCAAGCAGTATTTCTTTGGTTATCGACAGGCTGAGCGCTCTTTCCTGAGGAAATTCATGTTTGAAGATATACAGGCTCTCAGGGTCGCTCTTGTCTGTAAGATAATAATGCACACCGTTTATTGTATAATAAATTGTGTTGAAAATATCATCATCAAACGCAAGCAGCAAATGCATCCGCTCATCATCGCCCCGGCTCAGACGGGTACGGTAGCCTGACTGATTCATGAGGAATGCAGTCATAACTACGGCTTCATTGCTATAACCAAATATAGTCTGTGAGACAGACTGTGTCAAGCGATAATACGCCCAGTCACACAGATTCTTTTCTGAACGTATTGCAAGACAGTCGTATAGGAGCTCATCATAATCCGACGATGACAGCTCCTCCCACATGTCAGCCGCCTCTTTTTCCGAAGAACCCTTCATGCGAATTTTTTCTTGCGGACCAAGATGAAGTTCGCAAGCTGTACCATATAAATACGTCCGGATGATTTTCGATTCAGGATTCCTTACAGGTTCAATCAAAGGTATAAGCAAAGGTTTTTCATCATCCCAGTCGAATATAAGGTCATCTGCAAATGGGATTTCATTATCTCCTGGAAAATCCAGATCATCAAAATCAGGAAACACTGCCGGCGGCACGGAAGGAACAATCCTTATAGGCTGTATAGGCTGTTCATAATTTGTCTTTTCCCATGCCTCACGCATATATTGCGCAAATTCCGCATTTGCCTCAGCACGATATTTCTCATACTCAGTTAAGGCATCCTTTTTATATACGTCATATTCATCAAGCGCATCGGATAAATAGCCATCGTAATTCTGAGAATAAGCTGATAGCAGTCCAATAGATAATATGATGAAGCAGGAAATGATACGTCTCATATGTCAGAAATTAATGGCAACTCCCCGGCCTGTTACTACGATTCTTCTTGCGCCCGGTGCTACAAATGCATCGACAATGTTGTATATATACAGAGCGGCAAATCCACCAAGGCAGCAATACATCCCGGTTGCCATATTGTTGGCAGTCGTGATATATTGCTGTTTCACTGAAGAACTGTGCGTATTGGCCATTTTTGAGAGATAATCCTTGCGTGTCAATCCGCAGAAGACAGCTCCTCCCGCTAATGACACAGCTCCGCCTGCAATCAATCCTCCTTTAAGGTAAGAACCTTTGTGCATTTGTGCCCATCCCGGTATGATTGCCCTCCAGTTGTCTGCAAAGCCATATTTATCGGTCTTGACGAAATTGTCGAATTCGACCTTGCTTCCTGCCGGCCCCCTTGCGTATAGCCGTGTCAGCAGATATTCGCCGGAATCAAGACGCTGCCAGTATTCGTCAACCACTTTTGCATTGAATGAGACCGGTTCACCTTTTATAGAAGTTTTTACAGAAAAGGTGCTTTCGGCGAAATCTCTGGTCACACCATTCTTGCTGATTGAATGTTCGTATTCAGATGACGAATAATCAGTTACTGCGACAGCACCCTTTTCAAATCCCAAATCAGCAACGAAGTCAGACATATTTTTCACTCTCAGTTCATCCAGATTTCTTCCGGAAGATACTGTGGTTGAAAAGATATATGAGACACGCGGTGAATTTGGCAATTGCCTCATCCATTTCGGCTTAATCTTATCCGAAGCGTTCTGGGCATTAAGAATGGTACTCGCGAAAACCATCACGAGTACCAAATATGACAATCGAAAATTGCGGACCATTACTTGCCGAAATCTTTCAATGACTCAAGACCTGAGTTGATGAACCCACTGATACCTTCTGCGTGGTCATGTGCCATTCCGGACTCTTCCGCGGCCTGTTTCATTGCATTTCTGACAGCCTTCTCGGCAGCATTATTATCAATAAGATAATACAGGCGGACATTGTATCCTTCCTTATACAGAACGACATCTGGGGCGTGGAAGATTCTATCCTGGAGTTCCTTTACAATCAGGCGTTCATATGCGCCTATATAATTCTCCTGCTCTTCTCCCGCCACGTCATTAAGTTCAGTATTGATTCTTGCTTTCACAATGCTCTTTGAATATTCCACATACTCATTGATTGCATTATTTCTTGCCTTTGCCTTGGCGGAATTGACAGATTTGCCATTTCCGTCAGAAACGAACTCCTGATAATCTCCGTTGTGCTTTTTGCCGAACATATAGGCAAAACCTGCTGACATCCCTTCACTGGATTCACACATCCACCCCTCTTTCGCAAGCTCTTTTGCTCTGCTTTTTGCCGTTTTAAGGTCCTGTTTGGACTGTGCATAGGAAACATTAACAGATGTCAATGTAAGAAGCGCAGCAACTGCTGCGAAAACCAATGTTTTTTTCATGATGATTTTGATTTGAATGTTGAAATAATGTTGGTTGATATTGTCTTGTTATTTTGTCAGTGTGCGGACGGCGCGGACGTTATATAATGCATTTCCGGAGCCTGATAGTTCTTCGCCATTAAAAAAATCAATATAATGATAAGAATCCCCGTAAACCGTGGAAACTACTAGGCTCGTCCAATAACGACCATCTTCATTAGTTGTTTTAAAGTTACCAATTTGAACCCTCAATTCATATAATGATGCAAGCTCGTCAATGGTAGGTAGCCTCCAGTCAGTATATCCACCTACGACCGAGTTCTCGCATAATCTTTTCATGCTACTCCATGGACCTCTCCCAACGTCCTTCTTTTGCACCGCTATGCCTAAGTGAGCTAATATTATATAGTCACCTTTATCGAGAAAATCTGGCATAAATAGAACCTTTGTCTCACCATAAGCTGTTCCTTTGGGGCTATTTGCATATGCCCTTATATAAGTCACTTTGTCAGTTGCGAAATCTGTCAATCTGTATTCATATGAACCGACCCCGTTTCCTGAAACTACAATCTTCGTATCATATATTGTCGGCTCTTCATATTCCGTACTTAAAACAAAGCCTCGTTCTGTATAAGCTGGTATCCCTTTGTCGGAAATTGTAGCATGAAGTACACACTTCAGATTGTCAACATCAACATTAGTCGGCTCATCTGTTGTGATAATCGGAAGTGTTTCATTCGTATTGAAAGCCACTACGTTACTATAGGATGTGCCTCCCGGGTTTGTTGCATACGCCTTTACATAATATGTTTTGTTATATTCAAGTCCGTTTACCATGGTTTCAAAATAACCTAATACAGTACCATCTACTTTTTTCACATTTCCATTTTCTAAGGACGGATTACTGTTTGCTGCGCTGTATACAAATCCTTTTTCAGTGTAAGATGGCGTACCGAGATTGTCAATGGACGCTTGAAAAGTTACAGACATCTCTGAAAAATCAACAGCACCAATCGTCCTCATCGTCACAGTCGGCTTAGTCGGGATAGTAGAGAATGTTGCAGCCTTAGCGCTATAGACTATACCGGATTCATTCCTTGCATAAGTGCGAACATAGTATGTCTTGTTTAGGGCGAGTCCCGTGACATTCGCATAGTATGAACCGGCGGAGGTCCCTGTGACATTGACAACCTTATCACCTATTGTCGGGACATTGTTCACGTCGCTATAGACAAAGCCTTTCTCGGTTATTGCAGGATATCCGACCTCATCGACTGAACCGTGCAGGGTTGCGGTCAATGCAGACAGATTTATATTGTCTGTTTCACTGACAGAAACTACAGGAGTTGTCCCTTTCAAATCAAATTCTAACGTTTCTGAACTATATGATGTCCCTCCTGCATTGGCTGCATATGCTCTGACATAGTACGTGTTACCAAGAGAAAGGTTGGTCAGCGTAATTTCATAAGATCCTAAAGTTGCACCAGGCACCTTGACGGACAAATCATTCAATGATGGTGTTGGATTAGTTGCGCTATACACAAAGCCTTTCTCCGTATAAACGGGATTTCCTTCAGAGTCGATATTGCCTTGAAGAAGAGCAGACAATTTTGTCCTGTCCACGTTGCTCACTGCCCTCATCGTCACAGTCGGTTTGGTCGGGATGGTTGAGAATGTTTCAGTATTCTCGCTATAGACTATGCCTGATTCATTCCTTGCATAAGTGCGGATATAGTATGTCTTGTTTAGGGCGAGTCCTGTGACATTCGCATAGTACGACCCGGCGGAGGTCCCTGTGACATTGACAACCTTATCACTCATTGTCGGAACTTTATTCACATCACTGTAAACGAAGCCTTTTTCGGTGAATCTTGGTGAACCTACAACATCAACTGAGCCATGGAATATGGCAGTTAAATTAGCTAAATTTATGTCAGTTACTTCTGCTATGCTGACTTCAGGTGATGTGCCTGATAGAGAGAATGCTACTGAAACCTCGCTATATGCTACTCCTCCATCATTTTTCGCGTATGCCCGAGCATGGTAAACTGAATTAAGCTCTAGATTGGATATTTGGATTTCATATGTACCTTTCTCTGTTCCGGAAACTTTAACATATTTATCGCTTAGAGTCGGTGTGTTCTTATCTTTACAATACACAAATCCTCTCTCCTCATACGCTGGATCACCTGGAGAATCAATTGAACCATGTAATATTGCCGTCTTATTATCGGCATTCAGATTGTCAACGCTATACATCGACACCGCCGGCAGAGTTGCAACAGTAGTGAAAGATTCCTGATTCGTACTGTAAGCTGTTCCTACGGCATTAATGGCAAAGGCCCTGACGTAGTATTTGTCTCCATATGTCAAATCTTTCAAAGAACATGAATAACCCTTTTCTTCATTGACTGCCAGAGAAATTTTTGAAGCGGTTTCTATGGTCGGATTTTGAGTGTTTCCATATACGAAGCCTCTTTCTGTATAGTGCGGCGTCCCTTCAAATATAATTTCTGCACTGACTACAGCAGAAGTTGTCTTGACTTCAGCAACACCTGTCATATTAAGAGTCGCCTTCACTTTCTCCTGTCCTATAGCTGATACTTTCACTTCAGAGCTACCGTCACCATTGTCTGATACAATCACGAGAGTAGAAATATTTTCTCCTGCTTTGAGATTGTCCCGGTTGATCTTGACAACAATGGCAGCTGTCTTCCCGTAAAGTGTTGTTCCCTTATCTGGAGAGACTTCCGCGATGAAAGATGAACTCGACTTGTCATAATCGATATGCCACGCCAGGTTTTCGTAGGAACTGTTCACGATGTTGAATGACAGCGTGGTCTGTGTCAGGTTGTCGCCAAAGTCGAGTGTTGACTTGTCGGCGGTAACGTATGCCGGGATTCGTTCCAGCAACAGATTGCACTCGGATTTTGTCCCTGCAACGACAGTCACTTTATTGGAATCATCATTATAGCCCTTTTTGCTTACCTTGACAGTGTAATTACCGGCTTCAATGTTGGTGAAAGCAAATGAGCCATCACTGCCGGTTACTGTGGATTTCCCGCTTGGGTCCAAAGTCACCTGTGCGACAGATATCGGATCACCTACACTTTTGTCGTAGACAACTCCTGCTATGTCGCCAAATTTTTCTGCCACCTCGACTGGTTCAGCACAAGAGATTGCCAGCATTGTCAGAACTGGTATGAATACATATTTTCTCATATTATGTCAGTAAGAATGATTATTTCAATTTGTCGGAATTATTGCCATTGTGATATCGGCATTGACAGTTTCGCCGGAGACGGCTGTAATGGTTTTCCTATTGGACTGATATCCGCTTTTTTGAACAGAAACAGTATACTGTCCTTCTTCCAGATCGGAGAAATTGAATTTCCCGTCAGCGCCGGTCAGAATGCTGTTGGCTCCAGGAATGATAGTGACTGAGACATTTTCTAACGGGGTACCGTCTGCAGCGTCTGTAATGACACCGGAAACAGAAGCAAAAATGTCATAATTGTATGTGCCGCAGCCGGAAAGCAGAAAAATCACCGCCCCGAGAAGTAGAAGACATTTTTTCATTTTATATGTCTTTAGGCTCGGCGCACCCCTTTCCGAACGGATACAAAATAAAGACGTGGGAGTCTTACTCTTGCTTATCCTGAGTGCGGGCCTTGGCGAGCCTACCAGAAGGATAAGCAACGCAGCTAGCCCACGTCAAGGATGATATTACAGAAGTCCGCACTTTTTAGTGCAGAGACTGAATCGTCATCGATTGTGGACGCTCCCGTTGCCGTTTCCTCTTCTGGTAAAGTATAAACCGCCAAGTTTGCACTCAGAAGAAAAACGTCAAGTAACGTCTTCGTATGTCTGCCCGCCCGACCCTGCAACCATCCCGAAAAGCAAAATCCAATTGGATTCAATTCCGAAAATGGATGCCGGGCTAGCTAAGCAGCTGCAAAACTACGAAAAGTTTTGTAATTTCATAAACATTTTCGTTTGGAATCACCTAAGCCATAAATATATTCACGTTATATAATCCTCAATATTGTATTTCAGCTTTCTCTAAATCATTGATTTTAGCTTGTGTTACATACAAAAAACCATGTCAATCCGCGAACTTACATGGCAAATTTATGTTGTTTAGGATGTGGCAAATTTACGGCCGGTTTAAATTGTCCGTCATTTAAAATGCATTCCTTTGCAAAATTTTGTCGATAACAATCATTTTCACATATTCTTATGCCCAATTGTCAGATTGTGACACAAGTGCGAGTCCCATATTAAGAAATATTCCTAAACATATGATTTCGCATTGCAGACAACATCAGTCAAGTTTGCCACATCCTTTTCTGCATGTTTCTTTTGGCAAGCACTGAATACCAGTCCAGCAGGAGAAATTTCGCCTACGCCTATTCGAGAGTACGATATCCGACCGGTCAAACAAAGACACGATAGAAACTTAATGCACCCATAACGGATAAGTCCGCTTCTCAGGACATAATAACCTACACGAAAACAGTTCAATAGTTCCGAATTATTTGTCCGTCACGGTCAAAATGCCGACCTGGCCGAGCGGAGGAAGAAACGATTTCACCCGCTTGATATGCACTTGGGCATTCTCCGCACTAGGACAATGCCGCATATAGATTGAGAACCGGAACATCACGCCCCCGTCCGTCATCAACTGCTTGCGGAAATCGGAACCAGCCTGACACAGATGGAGCAATTTCTCGAAATTTATTCCTTTGGATTTTTTCAAAAACGCACAGATTATTTATTTGGATTTTCTTCATTTTAGGCGATTTATTTGTTTGGATAATTTCAGGTTGCTATTTTTGCACACAGAAACAAAACGTATTTTTAATATGTATTGCAAAAGACTTATCGACAAATATCTATCGGAGTGGGCATCAAGAAATATCCACAAACCATTGTTGCTTAGAGGTGCCAGACAGGTGGGAAAATCCACAGCAGTTCAAGAGCTATCTAAAAAGTTTGATACTTTTGTTGAGATAAACTTTGAAAAGCAGCCTAAATACAAAGCTCTATTCAAAGAAGACTTGGACGTTAAGCGTATTGTGCCACAAATATCCGCTATGCATGGAACATCTATTAAACCAGGTAAAACGCTTTTATTCCTTGATGAAATTCAGGAGTGCCCGCAGGCCATTATGGCTTTACGCTTTTTCAAAGAGGATATGCCGGAACTTCATGTTATTGCTGCCGGTTCTCTTCTTGAGTTTGCATTAAAAGAACTTCCTACATTCGGAGTCGGAAGAATACACTCTATGTTCATGTATCCAATGACCTTTGATGAATTCCTTGAAGCAAACGGTCAACAACTACTCATTGAAGCCCGTAACCAAGCATCAATAGACAATCCTCTTCCGGAACCATTGCATGATAAATTGGTAGAATTTCTTCGTACATATATGCTGGTTGGAGGAATGCCTGAAGCGGTCAAGACTTGGGTTGAGCATCACGATTATGTAAGGTGTCAAGAAGTCCAAGATGATATTGTTGTTACATATGAAGATGATTTTCCGAAGTACAAGAAAAACGTAGATGCTGTATTGCTACGCCAAACACTACGAAGTGCAGCTGTTCAGGCCACTAAAAAGTTCGTGTACTCAAAAGTAGGTCCAGGGTATAAGACTGCAGAAGTAAAAAAAGCAGTAGAATTACTTGCCCTTGCAGGTATCCTACACCCTGTGACACACACGGATGCCAATGGTTTACCATTAGGTAGCGAAGAGGACAAGTCATATCAAAAGATGCTGTTACTTGATACAGGATTATTGCTTCGCTTATTGAACATGTCATTGGGAGATATATCCGAACTTACTACGCAGATTCTAACTGCAAGTGCTGCTGATTTAGCAAATAAGGGACCGATGGCAGAACTGGTGGCAGGACTTGAAATGCTACATCACATGAGTCCGAATATTCGCCACGATCTGTACTATTGGGTAAGACATGCGAGAAATTCTCAAGCAGAGGTTGATTACATATCCAGTTATTTGCAGGTGGTTGTTCCGATTGAAGTTAAAGCGGACACACAAGGTGGAATGAAGAGCCTATGGTCGTTTATGCGAGATAAGAAACTTCATTATGCCATCCGATGCTCAATGGAGAATTTTGGAAAGTTCCACTATGTAGATAACGAGGATAATGCAGAAGTAAGACATGTTCGTATTTGTCCAATGTATGCAATTGCCCAAATAGAGGAGGTAAAACAAGGAATTGAGAAATAGCTCCGAACAATGGTAATATCAGACAGTAAACAAAGAATACCGCCTTGCAAAATGCCACACCACCGCCACATAATCTCAAATTTGACGATTAGCGCCAATGACATTATATTTGCAATAACCATAGGGGTATGTCTAAAATGAAAATAAAATCCAATTATGTATAGAGAAAACAGCTTTATATCAATATTTTAATTGTTTGTATTTTCTTTCAGTTGTTTTCATCCGTTTCTCTCTTTTAGCTCTTTTTCGGTACATTTTTGTTTCTTATTTGTTTCTTGATTTCGGTTTTTATTTGTACATTTGCATTAGAAAACAACGTATGAAAAGAATCAATTATGCCACGAATAAAGAAGCCTAAAAAAGTAAAAGAACCCATACGTCTCCGGACGAAGGATTTGTCTGATGGCAGTAAGAGTTTGTATCTGGATGTGTACCGTAACGGCAAACGGACATACGAATACCTGAAGATGTATCTTATTCCGGAAACAGATCGGAATGCCCGTCGGCAGAACGAGATTACGATGGCTGCTGCCAATGCCATCAAATCGAAACGCATCATCGAACTGACCAGCGGAGAAGCAGGTATAGTGAATCACGTGGATAAGGTTTATCTGCTCGATTGGATGAAAACCTATAAAGAGTATCAGGAAAAACGGGATAAGAAGGGCGTCGGCCAAATCATAGCTGTTACCCATATCTTGAAAGATTACGCGGGAGAACGGTTCACTTTGGACCGGATAGACCTTGATTTTTGTCAGGGCTACATCGACTATATGCTGACAACCTATCGTCCAAAAGGGAAGCCGATAGCTGCTTCTACACGCAATACCTATTACCAGATCTTCAACGGCGCACTTAACGCTGCTGTCCGTGCCAAACGGTTGTTGAGAAATCCGTTTAATGAAATGGAGAAATCGGAGAAACCCAAGATGCCGGAAAGCGTGCGTAGTTACATGACCATCGAAGAGGTGCGGTCATTGATTGCCACCCCTATGGAGAACGAAACGGTGAAGAGTGCCTACCTGTTTTCTTGCTTCTGCGGACTACGCATCAGCGACGTGAAGGGTCTGAAATGGAAAGACGTGTTTCTTGATCATGGTCAATACCGTTTGGCTGTGGCCATGCAGAAAACCAAAGAGCCGATTTATCTTCCACTGTCCAATGAGGCGTTGAAATGGATGCCGGAACGTGGAGATAAGACGGGGGACGACAACGTATTCGATTTGCCATCTACTGTCAATACGCTTATTAAGCCGTGGGCCAAGGCCGCCGGAATTTCCAAACAATTTACGTTTCACACAGCCCGGCATACGTTCGCGACCATGATGCTGACGCTTGGTGCAGACCTCTATACCGTATCTAAGTTGCTCGGTCATACATCTGTGAGAATGACGCAGGTTTACGCTAAAATCGTCAATAAGAAAAAGGATGATGCGGTCAATTTAACGAACGGATTATTTGATTGACACATTAATCCGCATATCAAATTTGAATTTGCAGACAAGAATTTTATATTTGTAATTCCAATGTTTTTCATTGGATTACAAATCATCATATATATGTATTAACCCATTAAAATAATTTTCGGACATGAAACGACCAAACAATGGTCTTCTCTCTTTTTGAAGGGAGCCGACACGTGAATCACTTCGCTACTGAGCAGGATGTAGCAGAAGAGTTATTCGCCCTGCTTTCCGAGGCGAGAGTTATTTACCTTCAGGATGTCATTGCAGACGGCAAACGGTATAACCGTTACGTGAATGATTTCGTAAACAGTCACCGCTACATCAACTGTAACGATGCTGTTTGCAGGAACTGCCACGAGATGAACATCCACATCGTCAAGGGACTGCTACACGATTGTGCAGGTCTCGTCAAAAAATTCTTTACCGCAGACACATTCTCTTTTGAGGATTGCATGAGACTGAAGTGGAAGTACGACTTCTACGAGTCATCTCCCGGCAGTCCAGGTGCGGATAATCCGGCTCACACTCCTCCGCTTTCTTTTGGCTGCAATTTTTCCAGAGAACAGATGAAAGGCATCGCGGCTTGTGCCACAGCTTTTCATCTGTTTTGCGTTTCTACACTCTGCATCGAGGACATGGAGGCGCTTTTTTCCTGCCGGGAAGATTTCAGCATCCGGGTAAACAACGTCCGCCACGTGGCTGTCATGTTCGATGCCCTGCTCGAAAACAGGCTCATCGAACCATACTGGCAGTCAGTTCTTGACAAAGGACGGTTCCTTGTGTCAAAGGACGGCAAATCGTACGTCTCTGCCTCAAGCCTGTCCACGGCCCTGTCTATCGCGAGGATAAAAAAGACAGCCGTCGCCAACGGGATTAGAAAGGCCATCGCCGGATTGAAGGAATGACATGAAGTGCTAAAAAGCCAAGCATGTGAAAGGTAAAAGCGTGATAATTGCACTGATACCTGTATGGTATCAACCCGCAACGTCTCGCTGTCACTTACACATCGTCTAACTTTGCCCTCCGTAACGCGCTACAGATACGGAGGAGCACCTTCATTGTCTAATTTTAACATCAGTCTTATGCAAAATAGAATTACATTCATGGAACGGTTGAGCGAACGGATAACCGCCATAGAAGCGGTTCTCAAGAAGTTGGAACCGGTAGAAAACCTTTTGGAACGTGTGGCTTTGCTGGAAAACAATATCTACACGACCAAGAAAGTCTTTACATTCCAGGAGGCGTGCATGTACATCGGTGTTTCGGAGAGCCTGCTATACAAACTCACGTCAAACAAAGAGATTCCGCACTACAAACCTCGTGGCAAAATGCTTTACTTCGCCAAAGATGAGCTGGACGAATGGCTCCTGCAGAACTGTGAGCCTACCGTGGATGACGTCGAACGTATGGCTACGGAATCGTCAACCACACAACCATTCTTTAACAAGAGACGCTATGGAAAACGAAAAAAGAACTGAACGTAATACCGGGACGGGAATCAACGAAAACCGCTTGTCGGACATACTCATAGTATCGCAGATAAAGGCCACGGACACTTACGAGACACCCCCACAGATTATCTGGATAGATAACTCCACTATCGCCACGCTGGGCAATTTCAGTGCTTCAACCGGTAAGGCAAAGTCAAAAAAGACGTTCAACGTGTCGGCCATCGTCGCCGCATCCCTTGCCGGACGGCAGGTACTGAATTACCGGGCACATCTGCCCGAGGGCAAACAGCAGGTTCTGTACGTGGACACGGAACAGAGTCGCTTCCACTGCCACAACGTACTGGAACGCATCCTGCGGCTCGCAGGGTTGCCCACCACGTGCGACAACGAAAACCTTGATTTCATCTGTCTCAGGGAATACTCGCCGTCCGTTCGTATAGAGGTTATCGACTACGCCTTGCGCCAAGGCAAGGGGTACGGCCTGGTCATCATCGACGGAATACGTGACCTGATGCTGGACATCAACAGCACGGGTGAATCGGTGGAGGTCATCAACAAGATGATGGAATGGTCGTCGAAGTACAACCTGCATATCCATTGCGTGCTCCACCTGAACAAGGGCGATAACAACGTGCGCGGGCATATCGGTACGGAGATGAGCAACAAGGCAGAGACCGTGTTGGTTATCAGTAAGAGCAACGAGAATCCTGCAATCAGCGAGGTACATGCGCTGCACATCCGGGAGAAGGAGTTCAAGCCCTTCGCCTTTACGGTGGATGAAGGCGGACTTCCGGTCATGGCCGAGAATCACTCGTTCGACGGAAACGCCTCTGAGCGGTCCAAGAACCGGACAGGATTCATGAACCTGTCTGTCGAGCAGCACAGGGAGGCCCTCTCCATCGCTTTCGGGGATAAGCCTATCAAGGGGTTCGAGAACGTGTTACAGGCGATGATGACAGCTTACGAAGCCATCGGGTTCAAACGGGGACGTAGCGTCATGATAAAACTGTTGCAATACCTGACCGACAACCTGAAGCTGGTCATCAAGCGGGACAAGCTCTTCTACTATGATGTAACCCCCACCGAAGCCATGCTTTTTGATGAAGAATGACGGCGGGCGCGGGCATATATATTTTAGTTTACTTTAGTATCTATCTATATATAGGGAGGAAAACCAAAGTAAACTGTTTTTTGAAAACAAGTGAAAAGAAATCGACATGACTATAGCAGAAGCAAAACAGCTGCGCATCGTGGACTATCTCGCCCGTCTGGGGTACCATCCCAGGAGCGTGAAATCGGACCAGTACTGGTACCTTTCACCGCTGCGCGATGAGCGCACGCCGTCATTCAAAGTCAATGACCGGCTGAACGAGTGGTATGACTTTGGCGCGGCGACGGGTGGCGATCTGGTGGAACTGGGCAAGCATCTTTACCGGACGGACGACGTGAGCGAGGTACTCGCATACATAAAGCGGCACGAGGGCGTTGCCCCGATACCCAGAATCCGGATTGCGGACACGACACCCCGACCCGTCGAATGCGAGATGCAGGACATAAGAATCGTGCCGTTGCGACATCCCGCGCTGCTCTCCTACCTGCGCACCCGTCTGATCGACGGGGATATCGCGCGTATGTTCTGCCGGGAAGTGCATTACGAGCTACGGAAACGCCACTATTTCGCCCTTGCATTCGGCAATCTCTCCGGCGGATATGAGGTACGCAACCCTTACTACAAGGGATGTATCAAAGAGAAGGACATCTCTCTGGTAAGGCATTCGCGGGATGGCACACAGAACCGGATTTGCGTGTTCGAGGGCTTCATGGACTTCCTCTCTTACCTGACATTGAAACAGGCGGGTGATGATACTGTCTGCATCGGCACGTCTTGCGACTATCTCGTGATGAACTCCGTGAACAACCTGAAGAAAGCGCTGGTTCACCTGAAGGAGTACCCGATTATCCATTGCTACCTTGATAATGATCTTGCCGGGCGGAAAACCGCAGAGACCATAGCCGGTATGTATGATGAGTATGTTTGTGACGAAGCGCACCGTTACGGCGAATACAAGGACCTGAATGATTACCTGCGCGGGAAGAGGTTGTAGGACCCGCCGCCCGTTCTGCCAGAAAGCTCTCCTCTCCGGAGGGCTTTTTTCATGTCCCGTCATGACGTAAATTTCCCCTTAAAGTATGATATTAAAGTATGATTTACAATTTTCATACTGATTTTATATGCTAATTTATCGTTTAGCATCAAGATTTTTCCGCATATAGAATATAATCCTTTCCTTTGCAATCATACTTTAATCGAATTTTAATATCATACTTAAAAATATGAAATCATACTTTATATTCGCCATTGTCCTGACGGTGTTGTACGTCATCTATTATGCGATTAATATCGCCCGGGACCTCTATGGAAAGAAAGAGAGCGGCAAGACGGACGAGGAGGTCTTTGACCTTGGCCTTGTGGATGCCACGGAAGAGAGCATCAGCGTCTCGGAGAACGAGACCGGTTTCAGCATCGGAAGCGAGAAGTACGACACGGAGGTCGAAGCGGTCGCCACGCCTGCGGTGCAGGACGACGATGCGGAACAAGAAGAAACCGCTCATATACGGTTCGAGCGTCTGAAAGCGAAGGCGGAGGAACGGATGGAAGATACCGTCCCTTACCTGTCTGACCCTTTCACATCGGAGGAGATGTACAAGGCGATGGTTTCCAGAGGATGTTTGGAAAACCGTCCCGAGTTGAAGTGGAAGCCTGTCAAAGATAAGTTGTAAAATGTCAAGGACGAAAAAGATACTCTGTACGCTATGTTCCATCCTCCCATGTTCGGCATTTGCCAAAAGCGGCGGCGTGAATTACAGTTGGGGTGCGGACGCGCTGGCCACGATGCACGACTTCGTGGTCACGATGATGCTGTATGTCCAGTATATGTGCTACGCACTCGCCTCGGTTTTAGTTGTCATTGCCGCGCTCCAGATTCATATCAAGATGAACCGGGGCGACGACGACATAACCAAGTCCATCATGATGCTTGTCGGTGCCTGCCTCTTTGCCATCGGCGCATTCTTCGTGTTCCCCGCCTTTTTCGGTTATCGCATATAGAGACCTAAGATGCGAAGACGTACCGCCGCAGTGACGGTACGGAAAACAATAAATCAATAAAATATAAAAGATCATGTTTCAAAAAGCAAAAAGACTGATGAAGAAGCTGACCTCTGCCAAGAAGAAGATGCAGATGTTCATGCTGATGATGCTGTGCGGCCCGACGGCTGTCATGGCACAGAACTCCGCCGGAGACTATTCCGCCGGAACGACGGCGCTGGCGACCGTTACGGAGGAAATCGCCAAGTACGTTCCTATCATGGTGAAGCTCTGCTACGCCATTGCCGGTGTAGTGGCTATCGTAGGCGCAATCAGCGTCTATATCGCCATGAACAACGAGGAACAGGATGTCAAGAAGAAGATTATGATGGTTGTGGGCGCGTGTATCTTCCTGATTGCCGCCGCACAGGCCCTGCCGATGTTCTTCGGTATCGGTGGTTAAACCTGACGTGCGATGCAAGCCAAGGACGAACGTTATCCCGACTATCCGCTGTTCAAGGGGCTGCAACGGCCCCTTGAACTGATGGGGCTTCAAGGACGCTACATCTACTGGGCTGCGGGTGCGGCCGGCGGAGCCATTGTCGGCTTCATCATCGCGTACTGTCTGGCCGGTTTCGTGTCCGGGCTGGTCGTGCTGGTCGCGGTCTTGTCCACGGGTATCGCGCTCATCATGCTCAAACAGCGGAAAGGGCTGCATACCAAGAAAGAGCTGCGCGGCGTGTACGTCTATGCCTACTCGAAGAAACTATGACGGTAGAAAGAAAACCACCACGTGCAACGTGTGGTCCTATTGAATGTTGAACGCGGGCAGGGCCGCCTGAAGTTCGGGCGGCTCTGTCTTTTTTATGTGTATTGAAATGACATTGTACATCATACTGCTTTTTATAACCCTGTGCGCCGGCATGGCAGTGTCGGTCTATGCTTTCGGCACGGGAGGCAAGCGCAAACGTATCTTCCAGGACATCTATTTCTCCGTGGAAGAGACGAACGGTGTAGGCGTACTGTACACCAAGACGGGAGAATACTCTGCCGTGCTGAAGATAGAGAACCCGGTACAGAAATACTGTGCCAACATCGACAGCTACTACGAGTACACGCACCTGTTCACAGCCATAGCGCAGACGCTGGGCGAAGGATATGCCATCCACAAGCAAGACATTTTCATGCGGAAGCAATTCGGGAACGAGACGGGCGACGGGCGCGAGTTCCTGTCATCGGCCTACTTCCGCTATTTCAAGGGACGCAACTACACGGACAGCGTGTGTTACCTGACTATCACGCAGGAGGCGAAGAAGAGCCGCTTGTTCTCTTATGACGGCAAGCAGTGGCGCGACTTCCTTGTGAAGATACGCAAGGTACACGACCAGTTGCGTGACGGCGGTGTGCAGGTGAAGTTCCTGAACAAGAAAGAAACAAGCGAGTATGTGGACCGCTATTTCGCCATGAACTTCAAGGACCGCATCGTGTCGATGACCAACTTCAAGGCGGACGAGGAGACGGTCTCCATGGGTGACAAACGCTGCAAGGTGTACAGCCTTGTGGACGTGGACTACGCCGCACTGCCCTCGCAGATCCGTCCCTATACCAATATCGAAGTCAACAATACGGAAATGCCGGTGGACCTCGTGTCGGTTATCGACAGCATCCCGAACGCGGAGACGGTGGTATATAACCAGATCATTTACCTGCCCAGCCAGAAGCGTGAGCTGGCCATGTTGGATAAAAAGAAAAACCGGCACGCGAGCATCCCGAACCCGAGCAACCAGATGGCCGTCGAGGACATCAAGCGGGTGCAGGAGGTCATCGCCCGTGAGAGTCGTCAGCTCGTGTACACCCACTTCAACCTGATTGTCGCCGTACCGGCCGACACCGACCTGCAGAAATGCACGAACCATCTGGAAAACGCTTTTGGGCGCATGGGCATCCATATCAGCAAGCACGCCTACAACCAGCTGGAGCTGTTCGTCAGTTCGTTCCCGGGCAACTGCTATGGCATGAACGAAGAGTATGACCGTTTTCTGACGCTGGGTGACGCCGCCATGTGCCTGATGTACAAGGAACGCATACAGCACAGCGAGGAGACGCCGCTGAAAATCTACTACACCGACCGTCAGGGCGTGCCCGTGGCTATTGATATCACGGGAAAGGAGGGAAAGCACAAACTGACCGACAACTCCAATTTTTTCTGCCTGGGGCCTTCGGGCAGCGGCAAGAGCTTCCACATGAACTCCGTCGTGCGCCAGCTTTACGAGCAGGGAACGGACGTGGTGATGGTCGATACGGGAAACAGCTACGAGGGACTTTGCGAGTACCTGAACGGCAAGTACATCAGCTACACGGAAGAGAAGCCTATCACGATGAACCCGTTCCGCATCCACCGCGAGGAGATGAACGTGGAGAAAACCGGTTTCCTCAAGAATCTCGTGCTGCTCATCTGGAAAGGTTCGCAGGGCACGGTCACAAAGACGGAGGAGCGTCTGATAGAACAGGTCATCACGGAGTATTACGACACTTATTTCAATGGGTTCGACGGCTTCACGCCTATGCAGCGCGAGGATTTGCGCAAGAGCCTCGTTATCGACGACCGCAACCACAGCGAACGGCAGGAAGAAAACGAGGTGCAGCGTGCCGGGCGCATCGAACGCATGATTAACGAAATGGAACATCGCCGCAAGGAGTTAAAAGTGGAAGAGCTGTCTTTCAACTCGTTCTACGAGTTTTCCGTGCAACGTATTCCAGACATCTGCGACGAAAACCGTATTTCGGGTATTGACATTTCGACATACCGCTACATGATGAAAGACTTTTACCGTGGCGGCAACCATGATAAGACGTTGAACGAAAACATGGACAGCTCGCTGTTTGACGAAACGTTCATTGTCTTTGAAATCGACAGTATAAAAGATGATCCTCTCCTGTTCCCTCTTGTTACGCTGATTATCATGGACGTGTTCCTGCAGAAGATGCGTATCAAGAAGAACCGCAAGGTCCTGGTCATCGAGGAGGCATGGAAAGCCATTGCCAGCCCGCTCATGGCCGAGTACATCAAGTTCATGTACAAGACGGCCCGTAAGTTTTGGGCTTCGGTGGGCGTGGTGACGCAGGAGATACAGGACATCATCGGCAGTCCTATCGTCAAGGAGGCCATCATCAACAACTCGGACGTGGTGATGCTGCTCGACCAGAGCAAGTTCCGCGAGAGGTTCGATGAAATCAAGGCCATTCTCGGGCTTACGGACGTGGACTGCAAGAAAATCTTCACCATCAACCGCCTCGAAAACAAGGAAGGGCGCAGCTTCTTCCGCGAGGTGTTCATCCGCCGGGGAAGCACCAGCGGCGTGTACGGCGTGGAGGAACCGCACGAGTGCTACATGACCTACACGACCGAGCGGGCGGAGAAAGAGGCCCTGAAACTCTACAAGAGAGAACTCCGGTGCAGCCATCAGGAAGCTATCGAGGCGTATTGCCGCGACTGGGACGCCAGCGGTATCGGCAAATCCCTGCCGTTTGCCCAGAAGGTCAATGAGGCGGGACGGGTATTGAATCTGAAACCGAAGCAATAAAATCATATAGAATGGAAAAGATTGACATAAACCAAAATGTAGGAGAGCTGTTTTGCGAAGAACCTTTCGCCCTTCGCATTCGCAAAGTATGCGGGAGCCATGAGATTGTCTCTGTCCGTGACCTGTGCCTGCACACCAACCAGGATTTGATTCGATTCCGCCATTTGGGGCACAAAAGCATCGCACACATCGGGGATATACTAAGCAGACATGGCCTGCGGCCGGGTATGACCGAAAAGGAGCTGGATATCTATATGGGCATTAAATCCGAAGAGGACGAGTGCGTTACCACCATCATTCGTTATGAAGAGTCGGAAGCAGCCAAGTGGCAACAGCGCCGATACGAGGTTGCCAGAGACCTGTATGTCAAATACAGAAGCCTGTCCCCATACGAGGCAATGGAGGAAGCGGAAAAGCTGATACTTGCCCTGCAAGGAGTACCCGAAACAAATAACCGCAGCAAGCGGAAATTCCTTTTTTTTAACCGTTAAGCGAGATACTGATGAAACGACTTTCGCTCATCCTCATAGTGCTGTCGCTCGCCCTCGCGCAGCGTGTCCGCGCCCAGTATTACAGCGTGAACTACGACGCGCGTACCGTGGCGGCTATGGCTGCCGCTTTCGGCACGGAGACGGTGGCCGAGAGCTATTACCGGGAGCAGGTCGATGACATCCTGAAACATTACAACGCGGCGGAAGTGGCCACGGCAGGCATTTTCGCCTCCAAGTTTTTGGAGCATAAGGCCCTGTCCGACCTCGGTATCTGGTGCAGCAGTACGGAGAATTATTACTATCGCCGGATTTACCGCATGGTGGCGGAGAAAATCATGCCGAAAATATGGGTGGTGGCGAAGCTGATGCTACGCTCGCCGCAAACGGCCATCCACTGGGGCAGCTATCTGATGAAGATATGTGACGAGACGAAAAGCCTGTGTATGCAGTTCGAGAGCGTGGTGACGAACAGCACGCTGACGTTTTCGGATATCATGTTCCTCGAAATCAACCGGGACATCGCCCCCTTGCTGAAACTCTCGGAAACGGGAGGCATCGACTGGCGGCATCTGCTGGATGACCTTGCCCGTGTGCCAGGCAACTTCACGGGCGAAAATCTGAAAGAGGACATCGACCACCTTTACGACATGGGTGTCGGGCTTGCCACGGCGGGAATCAGCAATATCGGGGACGCCCTGTTGCAGAGCAGCTCGTTCCATGACTTGATGGGTGGAAAGGTGGATGAAATCTTCAACCTGTACGACCATTACGGCACTCTCTTCGAGCAGGCGGAGCATAATCTCGGCGGCCTGATTATCGACATGGTGGGCGGTGAGGACAATGTTGCGGGATTGTTCGACCTGAGCGAATATAACCTCACGTCATGGATGACCGATTATCTGGACGAGGTGGCCGGGAACTATTATACGCAGCGGTGGTATATTGCCCGCCGCGACCAAGGCAGCGTTTCGCTGTGCGATTACTACCCGCCGACGGATGACAACAGCATCCTGAACGGCGGCGAGTGGACGCGTTTCGAAACAAGCGATCCCGGCTTCTATCCCAACGCTTCGCAACGGGAGCAGGCACTTTCCAACTCGGAACGGTATGCCGGATGGTCAAGGAACCGGGTTCAGCAACTCAACAACCGGAATGACGGCTACACCTATACCATCAACTACTGGCAGAGTGCCTACGTCATCAGCCGGGGCGGCAAGCAGACGAAGAAGGCATACGCCTACGAGATACACGTCAAGCAGAGTTGGAACCATGAGGAGGTCATCTACGAGGATGTATTCGATTCCTACTCGATGGACCTGAACACGTTCAAGGCCGGGCTGAACGCCCGCCTCTCGGAGTTCAACGACAACGAGGAGGGCCACGTCTATTTCATCGCTTCCGACGCGAAGAACTATTACCAGGCGACGGACGCGGCGAAGTTGCAAGGTTGTGAGAGTGTGACCATCAGCGTGACCTGTTCGGACGGTGCCACGCTCGGACATGGAACGACACAGTACAAGTGCCGCAAGTGCGGCAGCTCGCTGAACGCCCACTCGAAGGAGTGCGCCATGCAGACTTCGGTCACGGAGAACGAGCTGGACCTCTCCGAGCTGGACGGTATGGTGCAGGAAGCGGCCAACCGGGTCGCCCTGCTTGAATCGCAGATAAAAGCACTGGAGGATGAGAATGTCGCGTTGCTGAAGAAAATTGCCGAAGCGAGCGTGGAGGACGCGGCAACGTACCGCCAGCAGTACAATGCGAACAAGACACAGATAGACCGCCTGAAAAGCGAGCTGGCCGAATGGCAGAAGAAACAGAAGGAGTATGCGGACGCGATACAGGAAGCGGCGGGCGACAACGACGTGCCGACGGACGACTACTACCGCATACCCGCCATCATGCAGGACTGCAGGACGGCCTACAACCTCACGTGGCAGGACGGCGGCGCATGGAGCGGCTATACCTATGTGCGCAAGGCCACCATGCCGAACATCAACGGTGTCATCACGTTCCGGGCCACGATTTCGATAGCGCGGAAACCGAAGTATTTCCTCGGTATCAAGATTCACCGTGCCATCCTGCAAATCAGCTGGGAACTGACCACGGAGTACACCGACACGTTCGTAGCCGATGTGCTGACGCTCGACCCGAGCCTTTCGGACGAAGAGAAAACAAAAATGGTGAACGACCGCATCGCGGAAATCGCCCGGGAACACCCGTCCTGCAAGATTACGACGGAGTACGCCCGTACCGCTCCGATGGAAGAGACACCGACCGGGGACGTGTACCACCTGCTGTGGTCGAGCGACCGGCTTGCCATAGCCCGTGAGGTGGATTCGCGTATCACGAAGATATATGCCGACCTCGTGTCATTGGAGAAGATGATGCACTACAAGCGCAACATCATCGACGTACTGAAGGACGTGCTTCCGGAACTGGACACGGACGAAGGACGCAGATTCACACTCGTGGAGGAGTGCCATGAACGATGGGTGGAAAACGCACGGGCTTCGAAGAGAGGGAACGGAAGCAAGGAGGTACGGCCATGAAACGCATATTATTGATAACGGTCGTGCTGTTGGCACTTCTGCCCGGTATCGCCAAAGCACAATGGACTTTTGATGTCGTTTCCGTCGAGGCATATATCAACGACCACAAGAAACAGCGCAGCCTGTTGCTGGCCCGCAGTACGCTGGAATACAGTAACAAGCTGCTGCACGGGTACAGTCGCAAGGAGGTCGGCGGTTACAAGGAGCTGAATGTGGACCTGGACCGCTACACCCGTGCCTTCGACATCATCGACGTGATGTACCAGTCCTTGCGGACGGCGCTGAACGTGAAGAATACCTACACGGCGGTGAGCGACCGTATCGGCGACTACAAGAGCCTGCTGGAGGACTTCAACGAGAAGATTTTGAAACGGGGACGCATAGAACCGTCCGACGCGCTGATACTGACCATCAACGAGAAAGCCATACGCGATATCGCCCATGACGGGGAGCAGCTCTACAAGTCGGTGAGCGACCTCGTGCTGTACGCCACAGGGGCGGCAGCCTGCTCGACCAGCGACCTGCTGACAGTACTGGAGGCTATCAACCAATCGCTGGACGAGATCGAACGGCACCTGAACCGGGCGTACATCGAAACGTGGCGGTACATACAGGTGCGTATAGGCTACTGGAAATCGAAGATATACCGCGAGCGCACCAAACGGGAGATTCTTGACGGGGCTTTCGGACGGTGGCGTGAAGCGGGACGACTGGAAGACTGACGAATAGAAACATATAAAAGAGAAAAGAAGATGAAAAAGACATTTTTACTCATGGCGATAACGGTTGTAACGGCAAGTGCGGTTCATGCGCAGGGTGTCAGTGTAACCTACAACCACGACTCGCCGAAGCAGAACCAGATTACGGTCATGGAGACCGGAGCGGGCGCACTCTCGCCCGACCTTTATTACACACTGCTGCACAACTCCTACAAGAAGTCGGCGGCGGTAAAGAACAAGCTGGCGTTCCGCACGCTGGCGGGCGTCAATCTGTACAACCAGGTGGACGAAGCCGAAGCCATCGACTCGGCATTGGTCAGCCGTGCGAAGATAGAGGCGCTGAACGTGGCTGACCGTCAGGTGGACCTCGCGTGGATTGCTGAAAGCGACAAGATAAACGGACAGATGGAGCGGTTCAAGCGCAACATTGACCGCATCCTACCCGCAGGAGGCACACCGGACGACAAGGAGCGGTGGATGGAATACTACCACGTGTACCAGAGTGCCGTCAAGGTTACCAGAGACGCTTATATGCCGAACGCACAACGGAAGAAGGAGTACCTGCGCATTTACGAGGACGTGACCCGGCAGAACGGGGTTCTTGTCGGGTATCTTGCCCGCAGGCAAAACGCCACGATGACGGGCAACCTGCTGAACGCGACCGACGAGCGTAACCTGAACAAGGGAAGCATCGTCCGCGAAGCCGTGAACCGATGGAACGAATCGCGCTTTGCGGTACGCGGCTCGCAGTTGAACGGCGGTACAGGCGGCGGAGAGGGAGATGAAACCGTAAACAAGGGAAACTAAAAGAACATAGCGTATGGCAGACGGAAACATTCTTTCGGATTTCGGTATCAACCTCATGGAGGAAGAAATCGACGACGTGATTTTTCGAACTAACGAGTTCCTGACCGATGCGACCTTTACCGGCTCGCAAGGGCCGTTCTGGTGGATATTGCAGATGTGTATGGCGCTTGCCGCGCTCTTTGCCATCATCATGGCGGCGGGCATGGCGTACAAGATGATGGTCAAGCAGGAACCGCTGGACGTGCTGAAACTCTTCCGGCCTTTGGCTGTGTCGATTATCCTCTGCTGGTGGTACCCTCCGGCAGACACGGGCATGGCAGGCAGCGGGAGCAGCTGGTGCTTTCTGGACTTCCTATCGTACATACCGAACTGCATCGGTTCGTACACCCATGACCTGTACGAGGCCGAAGCCTCGCAGATTTCGGACAAATTCGAAGAAGTACAGGAGCTTATCCACGTGCGCGACACGATGTACACGAGCCTACAGGCACGGGCCGATGTCGCCCACACGGGCACGTCCGACCCCAACTTGATAGAGGCGACGATGGAGCAGACAGGCGTGGACGAAGTGACGAACATGGAGAAGGACGCGGCGGAGCTGTGGTTCACCTCGCTGACAGCAGGCGTTGTGGTGGGGATAGACAAAATCATCATGCTGATTGCCCTCGTGGTGTTCAGAATCGGCTGGTGGGCCACGATTTATTGCCAGCAAATTCTTTTGGGAATGCTCACCGTATTCGGGCCTCTGCAATGGGCGTTCTCCCTGCTGCCCAAGTGGGAAGGCGCATGGGCAAAATGGCTCACAAGGTATCTGACGGTGCATTTCTACGGGGCGATGCTCTACTTCGTAGGCTTTTATGTGCTGCTACTGTTCGACATCGTGCTGTGCATACAGGTGGAGAACCTGACGGCGATAACAGCGAGCGAGCAGACGATGGCCGCCTACCTGCAAAACTCATTCTTCTCGGCCGGTTATCTGATGGCGGCGAGCATCGTGGCATTGAAGTGCCTGAACCTCGTGCCCGACTTGGCGGCATGGATGATTCCGGAAGGTGACACGGCCTTCTCTACCCGAAATTTCGGTGAAGGCGTGGCGCAGCAAGCCAAGATGACGGCGACGGGTGCTATGGGTGGTATCATGCGATAAGACAGGAAAATTATACAATTATAATATTTAGAGTATGAAAAAGAAAATTGAAAAATGGCTTCAGAACAAGCGGTTTACAGACTATTCCGACAGACGTATCCTGACGGAGGTGGAAATTTTCTGTGAAAGCCACTGCACCGACCCGGAATATGAAAGGTTAATCAGAGCCTTCAAGCGGGACGGACGGTACATCGTTCCGATGGTAGCCTACCTTAATTACCGGCTGCAGGTGGCCGAGTTGCAAAGAGATGTGAGAAAGCGCAAACGTGCAGTCTGGTGGGTATTTGTGCAGTCGATACTGTTGAGCAACGTCACGCAAATCTCTTTCATGGAGTTTGACTTGCTCCAGACGAAATTGATGGAAACGGTCATGCCGATGCTTCACGACGAGTATATGCAGAAGTTGAACAAGAAAAAACGGTAAGCTATGGTCATCAAGAATCTGGAAAACAAGATCAAGCTGGTGGGCATCATCTGCACCGCCTTTCTCGTGGGGTGCATCGTCATCAGCGTATCAAGCATCTGGACGGCCCGCACGATGGTGACGGACGCGCAGAAGAAGGTGTACGTACTGGACGGCAACGTGCCGATACTGGTACAGCGTACAACGATGGACGAGACGCTGGACGTGGAAGCAAAGTCCCATGTCGAGATGTTCCACCACTACTTCTTCACGCTTCCACCGGATGACAAGTACATCAAGTACACGATGGAGAAGGCGATGTATCTGGTGGACGAGACCGGACTTGCGCAGTACAACACACTCAAGGAGAAAGGATTTTATTCTAATATATTGGGAACGAGTGCCGTATTCTCCATTTATTGTGACAGTGTACGGTTTGACAAGAACAATATGGAGTTCACCTACTACGGACGGCAGCGTATCGAACGCCGCAGCAATATCCTGATGCGTGAACTGGTTACGGCAGGACAGCTCAAGCGTGTACCCCGGACGGAGAACAATCCGCACGGGCTGCTGATAGTGAATTGGCGAACCCTGCTCAACAAGGATATCGAGCAAAAGACGAAAAGCAACTATTAACCATTGGAGCAATGAATATCAAAGGATTCCGCAGGATGTTGTTCGGCGAGAAGATGCCGGACAAGAATGATCCGAAATACAAAGAACGCTACGAACGCGATGTGGATGCCGGACGCAAGTTTGCCAAGGCGACGCGCATCGACAAGACAGCCGCCAAGGTGCAGGGCTTCGCCAACGCGCATCGGACGCTGTTTCTGGTTATCATATTCGGCTTTGTCATCGGCGGGCTGGCATGGAACATTTACCGCCTGACAGTGGTATGCCGTTACCAGCCCTCCCACAGGACTGCCACGGAGATGCAGGACTCGATTCTCCGGGAACGGCACAAGGCCCTGCAAAAGCTCGAAATGAGGGAAAACAAGGCAGAAGGGATGCGATAAACGACATCCGTACTGCCGACGATATGCGCCCGAAAGAGACGCGCTATCGAATATAAGTATTCGTAAATCAATCAGTAATAAGCAATGGATATAATCAAGAGAATCAATTTCCGGCAACCAAAGTATATGCTTCCGGCCGTACTCTATGTTCCGCTGCTGGTTGCGTCTTATTTCATCTTCGACCTGTTTCATACCGAAAAGGCAGAGATTCCGAACAAGACGCTTCAGACGACCGAGTTTCTGAACCCCGGATTGCCTGACGCACAGATCAAGGGCGGTGACGGCATAGGCAGCAAGTACGAGAACATGGCCAAGTCATGGGGTAAGATACAGGACTATTCTGCCGTGGACAACATTGACAGGGACGAACCTACAGACAACAAGGAGGAGTATGAATCGCAATACACGCAAGACGACATCGCCCTGCTCGGCGAGCAGGAGCAGGAAAAGGCTCTGGTGGCGCAAGCTGCCGATGCCAAGAAGCGGGAGCAAGAAGCTCTCGCGGAACTGGAGAAGGCACTCGCCGAGGCGAGGCTGAGAGGACAACGGGAAGTTGCACCGGCAGAAGCGGACAGCACCCTGTCGGCTATCCCTCCGGACACGATGGTGCAGGCCAAGGGAACCATCGACGAGGAGAGCCGTTCGGTCAAAGTCCCGGCGGAGGACGACAAGGCCAGCGAGGTGGTGAAAAAGGTAAAGACCTCTTCCGACTACTTCAACACGCTGGCAAAAGACGCCAAGGAACCGAAACTCATCCAGGCAATCATTGACGAAGACATCAAGGCCGTGGACGGCTCGCGCGTCAGGCTGCGCCTGCTTGACGATATCGAAATCAACGAGAGCGTGGTCAAACGGGGTACGTACCTTTACGCCACGGTCAGCGGCTTTTCTTCCGGACGCGTGAAAGGGACTATAGGCAGCATATTGGTCAATGACGAGCTGGTCAAGGTCAGCCTCTCGCTCTACGATACGGACGGCATGGAGGGACTGTATGTTCCCAACAGCCAGTTCAGGGAGACGAGCAAGGATGTGGCGAGCGGCGCCATGTCGGGCAGCATGAGCATGAATACGGGAACTTACGGAAACAGCCTCGCCCAATGGGGTATGCAGGCTGTGAACAATGCTTACCAGAAAACGAGCAACGCCATCAGCAAGGCCATCAAGAAGAACAAGGTGAAGCTGAAATACGGGACTTTTGTCTATCTGGTGAACGGCAGGGAGACAAACAACAGCAGATAATATGGCACAAAGGAATATAGGAATAATAGATGTGGACAGCCATAACTTTCCAAACTTTGCGCTGATGCGTATCTCGGCCTATTACAAGAGCAAAGGCTATGACGCGGAACGGGCTGTTCCGGCGAAAAGATATGATATCGTTGCTGCAAGCAAGATATTCACCTTCACCCCCGACTATGACTATACCGGCATAAAGGCAGGTGTTATGCTAAGAGGGGGAACCGGCTACGACGTGGGAGCCAGACTGCCAAAGGAAATAGAGGAATCCACAGGTATGGATTATTCGCTATATCCGCAATACCCGTTCTCCGTCCAGTTTTTTTCAAGGGGGTGTATCAGAAGATGTCCTTTCTGTCTTGTCCGTGAGAAAGAGGGATATATCGCACCGGTTACTCCGGTCAATCTCAATCCCAACGGCAAGCACATAGAAGTCCTCGACAATAATTTCTTTGCCAATCCGGCATGGAAGGAAGCCGTGGATTATCTGCTTAACGCCAAGCAGAAAGTCAATCTGCACGGTGTCGATGTCCGGATTATGAATGAGGAACAGGCGTACTGGCTCAACAGACTTCCGCTGCACAAGAGCATACATATCGCATGGGATCTGCCGCAGATTGACCTCACGGACAAGCTGAGGGAAGTAACAAAATACATCAAGCCATACAAACTGATGTGCTATGTGCTTGTCGGCTATGATTCGACCATCGAGCAGGATATGTACCGTATCGAGCGGCTTCGCGAACTGGGAATAAAGCCGTTCGTGATGCCTTACCGTGATTTTGATAATGTCAGGGTTCCGACCCAGTATGAAAAAGACCTTGCACAATATGTCAACAAACCGATGATATTCAAGTCCTGCACTTTCCCCGATTTTTCTCCGAGGAAAGGGTTTAAGTGCGGATATTATCTGACAAACAACAGTAAAACGGTATGCTGAAGATCGACATCATATATAATAAGGATTGTCTCGAAGGGATGAAAGAGCTTCCGGACAAGTGTATAGATGCGGTGATAGCGGATATGCCATACGGTGTGCTGAACCGCAAGAACGGTTCGGCCGGATGGGACAGGCAGATACCGCTTGATGCCCTGTGGGAGCAGTACCGGCGCATTGCCAAGCCCGGCTGCCCCATCATCCTGTTCGCACAGGGTATCTTCTCGGCAAGGCTCATGCTGTCGCAGCCCCGGATGTGGCGGTATAACCTTGTCTGGCGGAAAGACCGTGTGACAGGACACCTGAACGCCAAGCGTATGCCGTTGCGGCAGCATGAGGACATCATCGTGTTCTATGACCGGCAACCGGTGTATCATCCGCAGATGACACCGTGCCTTCCGGAGCAACGGAATCACGGACGGCGCAAATCGGGCAACGATTTCACGAACCGTTGCTATGGTAACATGAAACTTGTTCCGGTGCGTGTGGCGGATGACAAATATCCGACTTCGGTCATCAGCGTAGCCAAAGAACACAAGACAGGCGCGTTCTATCACCCAACGCAAAAGCCTGTGGCGTTGATGGAATACCTGATACGCACATACACCAATGAGGGGGATGTGGTACTGGACAACTGCATAGGCTCGGGCACGACGGCCATTGCCGCCATCCGCACGGGACGGCATTACATCGGCTTCGAGGTTGATCCGGGCTATTGTGAGATTGCCGAACGGCGGATTCAGGAAGCACTGGAGCGTGAAGACGGGACGAAATGAGGAAAAAAGAAGTAAACAAATCAATAAATCAACGATATGAATATGAATCTAAAAAGGACGATAACAGGATTTTTTCTCACTGTCGGGCTGTTGTCGGGCCATGAGGTACTGGCACAGCGCACATACGAGGAGATGGAGCAACTGACGGTGAACGAGCAGGTAACGACTGTCATCACAGCTTCGGAGCCAATCCGCTTCGTGGACATTTCCACCGAGAAAGTAGCGGGCGACCAGCCCATAGACAACATCATCCGCCTGAAACCGAAGGAAGGCGGACATGAGGACGGCGAAGTGCTGGCCATCGTGACCATAGTAACGGAACGCTACCGCACGCAATATGCGTTGCTCTACACGACAAGAGTACGGGAGGCGGTAACGGATAAAGAGATAGAGTTACGGGAACGGGACGCCTACAACAATCCGGCGGTCTCGATGTCCACAGCAGAGATGATCCGCTTCGCAAGGCGTATCTGGAACTCGCCCGCAAAGATTCGCAATGTGGCAACCAAGGCACATCGCATGACGATGCGGCTGAACAACATTTACGCCGTGGGCGATTACTTCTTCATAGACTTCTCCGTGGATAACAAGACGAACATCCGTTTCGACATCGACGAGATACGGGTGAAGCTCGCGGACAAGAAACTATCCAAAGCGACCAATGCACAAGTCGTCGAACTGACGCCCACGCTGGTGCTGGAGGGCGGCAAGGTGTTCCGGCACGGCTACCGCAACGTGATTGTGGTGAAAAAAATGACCTTCCCCAACGACAAGATACTGACCGTCGAAATGACGGAGAAGCAGATTAGCGGTCGTAACATATGCCTGAACATCGACTATGAAGATGTGCTGGCGGCCGATTCGTTCAACATAACCCTGCTGGAGGAGGAATGAGCATGAAGAAAACGGTTATCCTTATTCTCGCCTGCGTGTGTTTCGCCCTGAACGCGAGCGCACAGCAAGGCAGCGGCCGCCTCTCGCTTGGCGTGGGGGCACTGTATAAGAACGGCATGGACGTGACGCTCGCCTACGAGCATGAGATGAACTACCGCCATGCGTGGGAGTTCTTCGCCAACGGTTACCTGCAATGGAAGGAATGCGGCTCGTGCGGCCATATATGCCCGGAATCTTTCTGGCAGAACTATCGCACTTATGGGTTCGGTGTGGCTTACAAGCCCAACGTCTCAAGAGGACGCAACCACTACGGCAACCTGCGTATCGGGGCTTCGGCAGGGAGTGATACGAAAAAGTTTCTGGCCGGCCTGCATTTCGGCTACGAGCACAACTATGTGCTGCGCTCAGGCTGGACGCTTTACTGGCAGGCCAAGGGAGATGTGATGATAAAAGGCGCAGACCTGTTTCGTGCAGGTATCGTGCTTGGAGTGAAACTACCGATAAAATAAGGGAAAGATGAGACAGAACATTATCAGAAAAGCGTGTCGGACCGTGCCGGCTGTCGTCATGGCGATTGCCGTTGCCGCCTGTGATGCGCATATAGAGGTGCCCGACACGGCGGTACGTCCGGGCCATGTCCTATGCACGGACGGTACGGCCTTGTCATATAGTGAGTATGAGCAATCCGGAAAACAGGCGATTGCCGTCGTTTTCCATACCGACCCTCACGGGGAAACGGAGGGTGACGGCTATGCGGTCTATCTGTGGGACATCGCACCGCAGGCATTCGCTGACAGTCTCGGCATCCAGCAAGGCACGTCGGCGGACATTACGGCGTATGACGGGAATGCGAACACCTTCGCGCTATACGATACCAGGGAAACGGCTTCGCCGATGGCCGAAGCGGTGTTCGACCTGTGGAGATACGGACAGAGTGCCTACGTGCCCTCGGTGGCACAGGCCCGGTTGCTGTACGCGGCCCGTGTGACCGTCAATCCTGTCATAGAGAGATGTGGCGGCGATCCGTTGCCGCAAGTTCCGGACAACTGCTGGTACTGGACTTCAACGGAAGTGGAGGGACAACAGACGGCAAAGGCATGGCTTTATTCAATGGGCAGCGGAGCCATGCAAGAGACGCCCAAGACACAGGCGCACCGGGTGCGCCCCATTATAACCATCAACAAATAAACTTATGACAACTATGAACGGAATCAAAGATTTCAAGGTGCCACAGTATATGGACATAGCACATCCGGACAAAGGATTTTTCGGGTATCTGCTGAGATGCAAATGCCTGCCGCCGGAGGAAGTTTTCATAAATTTCATATTCCTCGATGACGGAACCGAATGCTGCAAGAGGCTTTCTTCCGTAAAGAAGCGCAGAGAGGAAATACGGAAGGAATGGAACAGCCGCATCGACCGTTACCATGATATTTTCGTAGGCCAGCTCTACTACGTCAATGAAGAACTGTTCAACGGCTTCATCGACTTTATGACCGACGGTCCCGACGATGCCATACGGAAGTTCCTTGAGAATTTTACGGCGGAAATGCGTGCTTCCGTAATAGATAACCCTATGGGACTTGAACCTCTATATGCGGTTACCCATGTCTGCCAGCTTACCGAGGACGACCGCATACACTGGCCTCACATCCATGTCCTTTGGGGTATTAAAAAGAAGTGATTACAGCCATGGAAGAGAGCAAAGAGTTACAAGGGTTCTACAGGATATTCCGCGCGGTCGTTTACATCTCCGTGCTGATGGAATTTTTCGAGTATGCCATCGACCCGGCGGTACTCGACCATTGGGGCGGCATACTGATTGATATTCACGGGCGCATCAAGCAGTGGATGATCTACAACGACGGTAATCTGGTGTACAGCAAAGTCGCCACGGTGCTGCTTATCTGTATCACCTGTATCGGCACGCGGAGCAAAAAACATCTGGAGTTCGATGCCCGTCGGCAGGTACTATACCCGCTCGTGAGCGGCTTTGCGCTGCTTGTGCTGTCCGTGTGGTTGTTCAATCATCCTATGGAAACGCGTCTCTACACACTGCCGCTGAACATCATCTTTTATATGGTCGTTTCCCTCGTGGGGGTCATCCTCGTGCATATCGCACTGGACAACATATCGAAGTTCCTCAAGGAGGGGCTGATGAAAGACCGCTTTAATTTGGAAAACGAAAGTTTTGAACAATGCGAGGAGCTGATAGAGAACCGGTACAGTGTAAATATCCCGATGCGATACTATTACAAGGGGAAATTTAGAAAAGGATTTGTGAATATAACAAACTGTTTTCGTGGTACATGGGTGGTTGGAACACCAGGTAGCGGTAAAACATTTTCGCTTATTGAGCCGTTCATCCGGCAACATAGTGCAAAGGGCTTCGCGATGGTCGTTTATGATTACAAGTTTCCGACGCTGGCCACCAAACTGTACTACCACTACAAGAAAAACCAGAAGCTGGGCAAGATACCCGAGGGTTGCAAGTTCAACATCATCAATTTCGTGGATGTGGAGTACAGCCGCCGTGTGAACCCGATTCAGGCGAAGTACATCAACAACCTCGCAGCGGCAAGCGAAACAGCGGAAACGCTGTTGGAATCACTGCAGAAAGGGAAGAAAGAAGGCGGCGGCGGTTCGGACCAGTTCTTCCAGACCTCGGCGGTGAACTTCCTCGCCGCCTGCATCTACTTCTTCGTGAACTACGAGAAGGAACCCTACGACAAGGACGGCAATATGCTGTATGCGGAAAAACGGCAGGACTCGCAGACGAAGTTTTGGAAACCAACGGGCATCGTGCGCGACCGTGAAGGTGGCAACATCGTGGAACCTGCCTACTGGCTGGGGAAATATTCGGATATGCCGCACATCCTCTCGTTCTTGAACGAAAGCTACCAGACTATCTTTGAGGTGCTGGAGACGGACAACGAGGTGGCTCCGCTACTCGGCCCGTTCCAGACTGCTTTGAAGAATCGCGCGATGGAGCAATTGGAAGGCATGATAGGTACGCTACGCGTCTATACGTCCCGACTGGCAACCAAGGAGAGCTACTGGGTGTTCCACAAGGACGGGGACGACTTCGACCTGAAAGTGAGCGACCCGAAGAACCCGAGCTACCTGCTGATAGCCAATGACCCGGAAATGGAGTCAATCATCGGTGCGCTGAACGCATTGATATTGAACCGTCTCGTTACCCGTGTGAATACCGGTCAAGGGAAGAATATCCCGGTGAGCATCATCGTGGATGAGTTGCCGACCCTGTATTTTCACAAGATAGACCGGTTGATCGGTACGGCGCGAAGCAATAAGGTGAGCGTTACGCTTGGCTTTCAGGAGCTGCCGCAGCTGGAGGCCGATTACGGCAAGGTGGGTATGCAGAAGATTATCACGACCGTCGGTAACGTGGTGAGTGGTTCGGCGCGGGCGAAAGAGACGCTCGAATGGCTGTCAAGCGACATCTTCGGAAAGGTGGTGCAAATCAAGAAGGGTGTGACGATCGACCGGGACAAAACCTCAATCAACTTGAACGAAAACATGGACAGCCTCGTGCCGGCATCGAAGATTTCGGATATGCCGACGGGGTGGATATGCGGACAGACGGCAAGGGATTTCATGAAGACGAAAACCGGTGTGGGCGGTTCGATGAATATCCAGGAAGCGGACGAGTTCAAGACATCAAAGTTCTTCTGTAAGACGGATTTCGACATGAGGGAGATAAAGAGAGAGGAAGCGGCGTATGTGCCACTACCGAAATTCTACACCTTCAAGTCACGGGACGAGCGGGAACGCATACTTTATAAGAATTTTGTACAGGTGGGTCAGGATGTGAAGGAGATGATAAAGGACGTACAAAACAAGCGTGGGGCGAAATAACCGTCGGATTCCTGAGGGTAATAGAAATGTGAAACACCTGCAATATCATTGTGAGTATTGCAGGTGTTTCTATAACTTCAATCCATTATAAAAAGTCTTGCGGACAAAAAAATAGTTCTTGCGGACATTTGAAAAATATCTTATAATCAACAAGTTATAATCTTGCGGACAAAAAGATGGCTCTTGCGGACATTAATTGAATGAAGGAAATTCTTGTGTTTTTGCATAACGGGTATATTTGCCTGCACTCTCTTTCTGTATAATACCCACTTCTTCCATTTTTGAGATAAACGCTCGAACTTGTCTGTCTGACAATATATCTGTAAATACGTCATTAAGAATAGTACGGCTGATAAAACCATTTTTACGGAAACTGTCAGAAACCATTTTAAGGTGGTTCATATTCAGCCCCTTCAGTTTTTCAACTGCCTCATTGCGGTAATCATCAGACAAACGGTAAAAACCGTTTTCGTCTATGATAAGCCCCTCTTCAGATAATTTCCGTAGGATATGCCCTTCCAGTCCTTCGTAATCCCTCATTGCGACTTTGTACAAGGTCAGCAACTCAAAGACATTCAACTGTTCGGCAGGGTTTCTTCTGTTTTGCTCATTTCGGATGAAAATAATAAAAGCTGCATCCAGTATGGGCGCCTTGAACGTAAGGCTGACTTGATACGGGTCTGTGTCCGAATAGTCCGGCAGTGCCTTACCCTCCATAATGCAGTTGTAGAACATCTTATCTACTCCCTGTCCGGAACGTTCCACCAGTCCTGTCTTCTGCAAAATTTCGCTCATCAGTTTGCTGCGCGGAACACTGTTTACCGTCAATATGTTGCTCATATCCACTCCGGAAGGAAAACCGCCGGCATTGGTAATGGTTATGCTGTCGGGGTATTGCTTGATGACAACATCGCTCTGAATCAACATTGAACGGTGACAGCACGCATTCAGAATCGCTTCTCTGATTGCCTCTTTATTGAACGAAGGTATGTCGAATATATAAGGTCCATCATTGTAATGCAGAAGCGGATTGCTTGCAGGCTGGTTGATATAGTCCCAGACTTTATCTATCGCTACGAATAACGGTAGCTGAAACTCCTTGCGTGCAGTATATTGTATCATAGAGTGATACATTCTAAACTCAACGACAATATTATTCTGTGGCAAATACTTTCGTATGGCTTCAGACTTACCAAGCAGGATAAGTGCCGCATAATTCAGCTTTCCGTCTTTTAACAGATCCAAATCCGACAACACCTGTTCATCGGGATAGTTTCGGAAAAGCGGATTCTCCTGCTTACGGGCATATTGGTTTTTCATTTCCGCTATTGCCTCTTTATCCAAATCCTCTATGACAAGCCCTTCGCATACTTTGGCTGAAAAATCCGGTTCCTGTTCAGATAGTATTTTGAATATCTCTGCATCGGACATTTCACGTAGGCTTTCTCCTGTACGCATCAGAGGTACACCCTCGAAACGCAACAGCCGACCAACTGGACGCGATGGAACAGAAATGACAAGCACACGCTTGGCATCCTCATAAAGTTCCGTCGTTTCTATCCTTATACCCAAACGTTTGTAAATTTCATCTACAAGTTCTCCCTCTTTCCCTTGTGCAAAATCCGAACCGACAACTGCATGAGGTATGTGGTCTGCCATACCTAATACCAGACGTCCGCCTTTCTCATTGGCCAAAGCCACAATATATCCCAATACACACCGCCGCCTTTCTTTCGGATCGATATGTTTTCCTCCGGCAAACGGATAGTTTCGTTTCGCCTCCTTAAATTCTATATGGTCTTCGCTTTCGCGTAATTTCTGTAATTCTGCAATCGTCATTTCCATAAAATGTTGTCTCTGACTGAAATATTTTACAAAAGTACAAAAAAATAAGGGAGAAACGAATGATATTCGCCTAAATTACAAACGGATGTATAAGATATTCAATTATGACAGTGGTATATAACTGGATATTGCGGCTTGGATATATCCAATCGCAAACGAAAACACCGCCCTTACTATGTTGTACGGGCGGTGAGAACTGTGGACGGCGGGTTGTCAAGCGTATTGTCCACTCAACAACAAGGCGCGTTGCCGGTCGCAGAACCTGTCGTACTCGGCTTGGTCGGTACCTTTCTCGATAGCCCGGTCGATGACGTCTCCCAGCTCGTCGAAACACACCTCCCCGTTGATACATTCCACTTTCATATCTTTCTGAAGGTACACCTCGTTATAGTCGGAGCCGTTGAGTGCCACGATGATGTACCCGGTGTGCAGGCGTCCGTTCACCTTGATGCGGAGTGCCGGCAGCCCTCTGTATGTGGTGGCGGCAAATTCTTCGATACCCCATGACATGATGACGGGTGCGGGATTTAAGGAGAGCAACTGTTCTCTAATAGTCTGTGCGATTTGCATTACATACTCTTTTTCCATAACTTTTTATTCTTAGATGATTATTGATTGTGATTTCTCTTAGTCGAACCATTCGAGATTGCTCTCCTTGAGTTCGGCAATCAGTTTGTTATCTGGAAGCCTGAGATTTTCCTTGTCTGTGAAGAAGAAAATCTCATCGTAAAGCTGTTCTGCCTCTTTGCTGGCAAAGCCTTCGTTCTTGTCCTCGAAGTTGCCGGGCTGCAAAGTGTCAAGCAACTGTGTCGAACCGATAAGAAGGTCCTCGCCCTCGTTTGATTTCACGACGCGGCATACATATGTGTTGCCATCGAATTGAATTTCCTGTGTTCTCATAGCTGTATTTATCTTAATGGGATGTTACGCCCGTTTTCGTTCAGGTACTCCATGATTCGTTTCGCTTCCTCATGCGACGCCCGATTGCGGTCATCGTAGCGGCGTGTATCGTCAGCCATGACCACGATACACTCTTTGATAAGCCGATAAAGGCTCTGCTGCAGTGTAGGGTGCATATCGGGAATAGCGGCTGCAAACCGTTTTGGATTGAAACTGAAATTGTTCACCGCCATTTCCCAGTCTTTGGCGAGGCGGTATTCTCTACTTTCTCTAATGTCTTTTTCCATTGTCTTGAATTTTTGATAATTTGTTTTTAATCCCCTTTGTTCGACATCTCTTTGTCGGGACCGTTCGGGTTTTACGGATGCTTAAACGGGCTGACGAGTAAGCTCATACCGACACTTTTTCCGGAAAATTACGCTTGCCCGGCAAGGAAGAATTTTACAGGAAATGCACTTCAAAGTGTCGGGTTCAAGCACGTCAGCCCACCTTCGCATCCTAAAAGCAGTCAGGGGACGACATGGTGTGTCAAATCCAGGAAAAGTTATAATAGGCAGACGATGAGATTCAAAAAAGGAAATAAGTGACGATAGAGCGTCTGAACGGTTGCGGTATAAAGGTATGACCGCGCGTAAAAGGCGTGGTGGATAATATAAAGTCGGCAATAAAATTGTTTTACTGCCGACTTTATTATGCTACAAAAGGGAAAACCATTGGCTTTAATACGGAGAGAAGTTGTCGGAACGGAGGCTAAAAGAGGGAGAAACCGGAGTGTTATAAAGGAGGCGCACGGGTATATACGTGCTTGTCGGAATACCTTGCATTAATTTATTTAGACAGAGGGCGTTTTTATCTGCCCCCTGTCTGTTTGTATTATCCCTTTAAGGTTCATATTCAAACTGCTCGATATTGGCTTTTTGGAACACCTGGGGGTTATGCCGGTAAAGAAGCGGTAGATTGAGCGTGGCCATCGGGTATTCCACAAAACCGCTTCTGCGCCTATACCCTGAATCAGTTGCCAGACCATTTGCAATCAAAAACTCCATTGCTTCCGGATAATGGTTCACATCAATGAATGTACGGTCGGGCAAACCGAGTGCGTCCATTTCCTCCAGATTGACAGACAGCACGATATACTCCTGCTCATCTTCCACGCTTGCCAGTGTGAGCGCCAGCCAGCCATTGCCGTAGAAGCATGGCACAAGGTAGAACCGCTCACCTTTGAACCCGTACTCTTTCCGCATGAGGGAGCAGTCCGGCTCCACGGTTTCAAAGACATCCTCACCGTCGGTAAAGGTCATCATAGGGTTGCTGACATCCACATACACATCCTCTGCCTTGTAACACAAATACTCTCTGTTTTCCGAACGAACGATAACGAATTGAATTTCCATATTCTTCATGTTTAGTAGTTGAACACTTTTTTTATTTTCCCTCTCTTCGGAAGCCTTCAGGCTTCTCCCGTAGGGATCTGATTTTTACGTGCATCCAAAGATTGCCTAAAAGGAAACAACAAACAAGGAATTTGGGCGGAATTTTATCGTTGCGATATTGAGCGTTTGCGAGATATGGACGATTGGAAATCGGGAAAGCTGCCGGAAAATTATGTTCAAATAGCGTCAGCAGTACTTGGGTGTGCTTCCAGGGCAATACCTTTGCAACGGAAAAAGCGGGTCCCGACGGGCAGAGAGCCTACGGCGAAGCTGTAGCGGTACAAAAGGGAATCATTGCAGTATAAAAGGAAACGAAGTGATAAAAATGGGGGCTGCCGGTGGCAGCTAAAAAAGGCCGCTGCTCCTGCGGTCGCTCTCGCAAGGAGGCTTGTACGTAAAAAAAGCAGGACGGATTTCTCCGTCCCGCCTTTGGCGCAGTCGCATGGGTCATGCTGCGATTTCTTCCGTCTGAAACTCCGTTTCGGGCTGTGGCTGTTCTTTGGGTTGCGCTTCCGTTTCGGGTTGCACGTCTTCCGCTTCCTGTTTCGCCTGTTCCTGCACGAGCAGTACGGCTTTCTTTTCCTCAATTCGTTGGTGTCGTTTCTCGTACACCTCATTATGTCCGTTTTTGATAGTGGCGAGTTCTTCGGGCATATGCTTCTCGGCGAAGTCAAGCAAGAGGGTGGCAATGGCGTTATTGCCGTATGCGCCCTTGAAGTTGGCAATCAGAAAATCCCTGCGGATAACGGCTTTCTGCTTGGCGGTGAGATTTGCGATGATGTTCATTTTCTCCTCGTCCGTGAGGTAGTGATAAGGTTCTTTTCCCTCAAGACCGACCTCGGCATAGTGCTCCTTGCGGAGTGAAGCAAGCAAGAAGAAATAAATCATCTTGTCCTCGTCCTGTCCGAACTTGCGTTCCAACATATCCACTTCCAAAATCTGTTTCTTGGTGTCCTCCACGGTCTTTTCAAGGGCTATCTCTTTGTTGCGCTTGTCCTGCTTCTCCAACTTTTCCACAGGAGAGAGCGGTTTTTCAGTCGCTCCGTCCGTTCCGTTCGCATTGGAAGCGGTATTCGTCAAGTAACAGAGCACAATCTCTTTCTGCTCAATACGGATATAGAGCGTTATCTTTCCTGTTTCCGCCTGCTCGTGGATTGTCTTGCACCGCTCCACGTAGTCGCTGAAGTCCTGCTCGTACTTCACGTGCGCTTCCTCGTATTCCTCGGTGGTGTCGTATTCTTCCTTTTCGGGTGCTACGGGCGTTTTGGGGTATGCCGTGGCATAATTCTTGAGTTCGACTACCTCGTAACCCATAGCGGTAAGACGTTCCACAACCGTCTCGTTGTAGTTGTACTCTTGGTGGCACAGGGACACGGTGGGATATTGTTCCATGAACTGCACGGCTTTCTCGGTAAGGTGCGAAGCGTTCATTTCTGCAAGGCAAGTACGGTTGGCGCAGTTTCCGCAACCGCCCTCGCAAAACAACATCATGTTGTTGGTGTTGTGAGGACACGACAGGCAAAGGGTCTTGTCGAATGAATAACGCCCAAGGTCAGTCGTATAATGCTGTTCGATGTTCTTTGCCACATCGGAGGCTTTCAGCCCTCGCCAACTATTGTATATCGTACCCTCTTTCAAATGCTTGTCGTACACTTCACGCTGGATGTCTTCGCCATAACGGCAAATCTCGCTCGCCACGCTGATTGTGATTTCGTCCTGTTCCAAAAGTCGGGCGATTTCGGGTATCAAGGAGACGAATTTCAAACGGGTGCGGATATAGCTCTCGTTCTTGCCGAACTGCACCGCCAACGACTGCACATCATGGCGACCGCTCTCTATGAGCTTTTGGTAGGCGTTCGCTTCCTCAATGGGCGTAACGTCCTTGCGTTGTAAGTTTTCCGTTACTGCCATTTCTTCGGCTGTCTCGTCCGAAATTTCCATGACGATAGCCGGTATCTCTTCCAATCCTGCCATGAGCGAAGCACGGTATCTGCGTTCTCCGAACACGATTTCCATGCGGTCGTCCGCAATGGGGCGCACCCCAATAGGCTGCAACACGCCTTGCTGACGAATGCTCTCGGCAAGTTCGGCGAGACTCGTCTCGTCAAAGTTCTTGCGTGGATTGTAACCGCTCGGCTGAATGCTTGCCAATGCTACCATAGTGATGTTTCTCTCTGCTACTGACTGAATGTTGTTCATTGTCTCCATAATTCATTTAATTTTAACGGTTTATAAATATGTTGCACTTTCTATCGGTTGGGGTCAAACTCGTACTCCTGCGGATTGTCGTAGCCATCGAATACTACCCGAAAGGTCTCGAAGTCCTGCTTTCCTGCCAGTCTGACGGTATCTTTCGACCCAATGTAGTAGGGTTCGTTCATTACCCGAAAGGGTGCGCCACGCAGTACGCTATCAGCCAACGTGCAAACTTTGTCGGGTTGTTCGGGCATGATATAGCCCAATGCGTATTCGTTGAAAACCACCAATTTAATTTTATCCATATCTCTTTAATTTTGAGTTGTTTTTTCTTTTCCCTTTGTTCGGTTCTTTTTCCTGCCTGAACCGCTTGGGATTTACAGATGCTTTACAGGACTGACGAACAAGCTATTTCCGACGCTTTTTCCGGAAAATTACTCTTTCGCAGAAAGGAAGAATTTTACAGGAAATGCACTTCAAAGCGACGGAATCAAACGCGGCAGTCCAAATTTGCGTCTGGAAAACCAACCGGCGACGGCAGGAATGGACCGGATAAGCGATAATGGGGAGGATAGAAAAGGGAAGATGGCTCTGCCGGGTATAAAATGGGGATGCTATAATAGGGAGAAAATCGGTTTATAAAAGGAGAGTCAGTGCCTTGTGAGTGAAAGGATTTTTACCTTTCACCCACAGGTAGTATCATGGAATATAGAGGTTGTTCACAGGTACTCCTTTTGATGCGGCCTTGTTGTACGTGTAGAATGTCCCTCCTTTGGGGGTTCCGTCAAAATAGGCAATCAGCAGGGATGAGTGTCGTATCATATAGTCGTTCCTCTCATGGAAACACCTCGTGTAATAATCCTCGCTGAGTACCGTTACATCGTCTGCCTTTTCCAAAATGGCATTGTATTTCTCCCGTGCGGATGGGGCGAAGCGTTCACTTTGGTTTCTATAAGGTAGGATTGCCGACAGTGAAATGTCATGCAACTGCTCTTTTAGTTCCAGTACGGCTTCTGCCGCAAGCATATCAAAGCCTACCGCCATGCCACACCGGAAGTTGCGGACACCTTGCAGATAGGCATTGTATATAGCCACTTTCAACCGACCTTTGATTTGCGGGTATTTGACGTGAGGGATGTGCCTGTGTCCTGTAAAGGCCGCCGACGGCACGCCCTGTGAATTTGATTTCAATAAATTTGTAGTCATAATGCTGTCTATCTTGATTTTGCTGTTAATAATTCTGTTATTTGTTCAGATGCTTGACAGGCGGGGCGTATTCGTCCGTTTCGTCATACTCATACGTGGTATCCTCGTCCTCGTATTCGAGTTCATCGTAAGAGACACGGATGCGCCGGGGAGAATAGAACATCCTGAACATGGCGATAATCTTCTCTGTCAATGCCTTGCCCTCGGAGCTGATAAAATGGAGTTCTTTGGTGAGGTAGTCGAAATCGAAGTACGCCATTTCTCCCTCGTAACGGTCATAGGTATTGTATATCGTGACCGAAACGTAATCTTCCGTACAGCTCAACAACTCCACCAGATGTCCGTAACAGACAAACTCCGTGTTATTGCTCTTGCTGGTCGTCACCTTGTCTATCAGCTTCTCGATAAACTTGTAGGTCTTTTTCCTTTCCTTTTTCTTTGCCATTACCATATCGGTTTTAAGTTCTGTTTCTTTATTTTCCCTGTTCTCGGCTCTTGTACTGCCGTTCCGGGATTTTGCGGATGCCGAGATACCGTCATCGGAAGGTCTTATATGCACGGTCTTTCTTGAAAATTACGCTCTGTAAGAGGAAGAATTTTCAAGAAATACATTTCAGTCCGGACAATTAAGACACGATGACAGACCTTTGCGTCCGACAAATCCGGACGGCATGGCCAGCAGAAAGAAGAATTCGGGAGACGATATAAGGGGAAAGACAGGATGTGTATAAAAGGTATGTAAAAGAGGGAGGATTAAGGTACGGCCGGGCGGGTCGGACAAGGGTCTGCCGGGGCAAACACAAAGGGGACTCTTCCGATTCTGTGACAGGCAAGAATTCCGGCGTGCAGGATCTCTGCCCGTCATGGAACCGGATGTGTCACCGTTTGCCCCTGCCACAGCCGGCCCGGAATGAAAAGACACGATAGGGAGATCAGCAAAGGACGGAGAAACATCATGCCGATCCGGAACATGCCGTGAAATGCCGTGTTGTTTCGGCGTGCCGAAGCTCCGGCTTGAAACGGCACGTGCAGGGCGGCGTTTGTCCGCCCTTGCCTCCCCCGTGTCTTGTAATGCAGAGCGGGCTGCGGCACAGACATTCCGCTGATTCCGGGTGGGAAAGCCATCCGGAGGGATATATAAAAGGAAGGGGCTACCTTGACATTTTTCGGGTAAATACCGAAATTCCTGCTTTGCCAGGAGGAGAAAGGATAATTTTGGCCTTGAGTGTAAAAGGGTATCACGAGGACAAACAGCCCTTTGGCGTTTGTCTCACGAAAAATCCCCCTGCCCGGTCATCACGACCATGCAGAGGGAACGGTTAAAATATGAATTATGGTTAAGCCGCTTTGTCGGTGATTTTAAGTTCGGAAACCGGTACCTGTTCCTGTTCCGCCTCTTTCAGGCTCTCGTCAATCCGCTGCTGCAACTCCTTGCACTCCTGTTTGAGCCTTGCCAGTTCGTCCGACTTGTCCCACTTGCGGGCGATGATACCCTGCAAGGAGGGTATTTCTTTCTGCATTTTCTCCATCTTCCGCCGTTGCTCGTCAATCATGGACGGAAGCCTGTCGAGCGTGTTCTGCGGATATTGTGCCGATTCCGCAAATCCCAGCGGCAACGCACCGGACACTCCGCACCGGTATTTCAGTCCGCTTATCCCCTCCACGAGGAACGTATTGCGGTCGAATACCCCGTCAAATCCGTACTCGCTATGCACGAGCAGGTTCATCCCGGCATACGTGCCTATCGTGCCGTATGCTCCGCTGCGGTAGGTCTTGGCGATGCGGTGCAGCTCCCGTCCGGTCTCCTCGGCTGTGGCCTGCGGCAGATTCAGTAACAGCGTCCTACGCTCTTCCGTGTACGAAGCGACGTACTCCATGTCCCGCTTCATGTGTGCCACCATGCCGTCCGCTTTTTTCATTTCATCCTGCACGGCATTCATCTTGCGCTCCGCACGGATGCGCTCTTTCTTGAAAATGCCCTGTTCCTTTTCGAGCTGCATAATCTTGTTGTCGAGCTTCGCCTTTTCCAAAAGGTCGGTATTGCCGGAGAGGATAGCGACAAATTCAGCGAAGTTCATGCCGTTGTGTTCGTCCATGCTACCCTCGTCTATACGGCGCACCGCAATCGTACCATTATTGATTTGGTTAATGAACATCTGCTTGTTATTTAACAGGTTGAACTTGTAGCCATCAAGTGTTTTTTCCGTGCCGTAGATAACCACGTCCACGGTGTTGTTGCCCCAGAATTTCACGGTGTTACCCTTTCGTACCGCCCGCCCGTTGCGCTGTTCCATGTACGCCGGAACCCAAGGTATATCGAGGTGGTGTATCACCACCGCCCGTTCCTGGGCGTTTACGCCTGTTCCCAACATTGAGGTGGAACCGAATAGCACACGTACCCTGCCAGCGTTCATGTCGTCAAACAGCCGCTTTCTCGCCGGTTCGGAATGGACGGACTGAATGAAGCGTATTTCATCGGCGGGAATGCCGAGGCGCACCAGCTTGTCCTTGATGTCGCTGTAAATGTTCCACTCGCCCGGCTTATAAGTCGAAAGATCGGAGAAGACAAACTGCGTACCCCGGTTGGCGTTGGAACGCACGTAATAGTCGTAAATCGTCCGTGCGCAGATAGAAGCCTTGTTGTCCTCGCTGTCACCGAATTTTTCGCCCAACAATCGCATATCAAGGGACATCTTGCGTGCCACGTTGGTAGCCACAAGCATTTTCGCTTTCTTGAGGTTCTCCGGCTCTGGTATATCCAGCCCCAAATCTTCCCAATTTCCGCTATTTGCAAAGGCCACAAGCCGCCCTATCATTTCTTCCTGTTCAATGGTCGGAGGGCTGGAAAGGAAGCGCACGTTTTTATCCGGCACGTCAAGGTTTATCATGTCGGCGGTGCGGTAATCGGTAATCTCACGCAGGAATGTCGCCAATTCCGGCACTTTGATGTAGGTGCGGAAACGTTCTTTGCGTTTCACCTTTCCCGTTACGCTCAGTTCATAGTCGGCTGTCTTTTGGGTGAATATCGCCGCCCATGCGTCGAAGCAGCTGATGCGCTGGCTTCGGAGTTCCTGCGGACGCAGGTACTTGAACATCACGTATAACTCGGTCAGCGCGTTCACGACCACCGTACCCGACAGGAACGTAGCCCCCAAATCCCTGCCCGTGCGGTACTGGATGTCGCGAATGGCAAACAGCAGGTTCATCGCCCTTTGCGAGCCTTGCGTATTGCCGATACCGGCTACCCTCGTGTGGCGTGTCTGGAACATGAGATTTTTATAGCAGTGGCTCAAATCCAAAATTCCGGATTTGAGCCATTATCAGAACTTTTATGAGTTTCCTATTAAATTACTCAATTATTTAGTAATCATTTGTTTTGATCCGTAAACAGTTCTGATTATATTCCGTCATAATTGTAGAATAACTTTTAAACAAGATGCGATTATGGACATATTTAATCTGAATGAAAAAGTCGAGGGGCTTGTTTCTTATTTACAAGAAACCGGTTATTCAGCCATGTACATAGGCTATGTGAAGAAAATGGCTGAGTGGCTATCGGAAAATGCTAACCATTATAAATGGCAGAGTTTCTCCGACGTTGAACCGACATTAAAAGAATTGTGGTCCAACAAGTATACCTACAGGAACAAGGTACGCCTGTTGCGTGTAATCTGCCAATATATTGAGAATGGATTATTACCCGATGGTTGCAAACACTACAGCAAGCCTCACCACTATGAGTTGCTCGGCGCAGAATACAAGGATGTAACGGACATGGCTTTCAACATGGTAGACAGACGTTGCAAATTTTCAATAAATGTGAAGTATGCGCTATCTTCGTTCTTCTTCCGGCTACAGGAAATGGGGGTGTACTCATTCGAATCAATAACAGAAGATGCGGTATTAGAAGTGTTTTCCAAAGACAGAAAACCGAAAATGGGCCATTCGCTCAAATATTCGGTGGAATATGGGCTGAAAGCCTGTTTGCCTCACTATGGCAAATCCGTTGAACGTATAATCGCATACCTGCCGTCCATACCCAATATGCGGAAAAACATTCAATACCTTACGGAGCAAGAACTGACTGCTATCAGGCATACTTTAGAACACGATAGCACAATATCTCTACAGGACAAAGCCATCATAACCTTGGCCATGTACACGGGATTGCGTGGATGTGACATCTCTGCACTCACGCTTGACAGCTTCGATTGGGAACACGACCTGATAAAAATCACTCAGGCAAAGACGGGACAGCCCCTGACATTGCCACTCCGTGCCGTGGTAGGAAACGCTGTATTTGATTACCTGCTCAAAGAACGTCCCCGAAGCCCGGAACCATATGTTTTTCTCACAGTACAGGTGCCATACAGAAGGCTTCATACAAGCAATCTCGATGCTATATGCTCAAAAGTCATGTGCAAAGCAGGAATAAGACAAGGTGAAAATGAGAGAAAGAGTCTGCATCTGTTCCGCCACAATGTGGCAACGGCCCTGTTGCAGGGCGGTGTGCAGCAACCTGTCATAAGTGCCACCCTCGGCCATGCGTCCCCGGATTCTCTCGACCGCTACCTTAGTGCGGAATTCAAGAGGCTGAAGGAATGTTCATTGAGCATAGAATACTTTCCCGTAGGAAAGGGGGTGTTTGACGTATGAAAACTATTTCATTCCTATCCAACGCTATAGAAGGGTATGTAAAATACCGCAAGGCTTCCGGGCGTAACAGCCATAGCTATGTCAAGAACGTAATACTGTTCGATCATTTTTGCGCAAGGGAATATCCGGGACAAACTGAGCTTACCCAAGAAATCGTGGACAGATGGTGCAGGCAACGTCCGACTGAATGCACAAACTCCTGCGTGTCACGTGTCTATCCTGTCTTAGACTTCATCAAGTACATGAACAAGCGTGGAATGACGAAAATTGACTTGCCGCAAGTGCCAAGGTCTGTGCCGAGGACTTATACGCCGCATCCTTTTACACACTATGAATTGAAACGCTTCTTTGACGCTTGCGACAACATAAAGCCAAGGCGTGGCAGACTCGCGGCCATCCAGCGCATGACACTGCCGGTGTTCTTCCGTTTACTGTACAGTTCAGGAATAAGGACAACCGAGGCCATCCTGCTGGAACGCGATGACGTAAACCTTGAAAATGGCGTGGTATCCATCAAACGTGGCAAAGGGTATGACCAGCATTATGTAGTCCTCCATGACACAATGTTGCCCCTGATGCGTACTTATGACGGAAAAATAGATGGGCTGATTCCGAACCGTAGGGTGTTTTTCCCGACACCGGATGACAAGCCGCACCCTCCTGTATGGGTAACGTACCACTTCAGGGTGCTGTGGCAAAGCTGCAATTCATCCCGCGCAATCCCATACGAACTAAGGCACAACTACGCCATAGAGAACATAAACAGCTGGACACACCAAGGATTTGCCGTACATGACAAATTGCTGGCTCTAAGCAAGAGTATGGGGCACAGGCAAATAGAAAGTACATTGGCTTACTACTCTTTGACTCCGGCGATTTCGGACATAATGGCGTGTACCGACAATGAAATCAGCCAACAATTAACGCAAGACGATTATGAAAAAGAAGATTAACCCACAGGCCATGCAGATTGCCGCGTGCCTGCATGACTGGCTTGAACACCATGTGCCTTCCATCAAGGCGTGCAGCCGACATACCCTAAGAAACTACCATGTTTCCATGACGCTTTATGCAGAGTTCCTCAGAACGGTAAAAGGCATAACGCCCGAAACGTTGAATGCTGATTGCTTTTGCAAGAAAAACATTGAGGAGTGGATTGTTTGGATGAAAAAAGTCCGTAACTGTAGCCCGGCAACCTGCAATGTGAGATTGTCCGCCTTGCGCGCTTTTCTGAAATACCTATCAGATAATGACATATCATTCGTTTCAGTGTTCCTGCAGGCGGAGAATGTGCCGAATGAAAAAACTCCAAAAAGGAAAGTGATCGGGCTCAGCAAGTTGGCTGTTGACACGCTTTTATCCATGCCAAACCAAAGAACCGCCATTGGTTTTCGTGATTACACGCTTCTGCTTCTTCTGTATTCGACTGCCGTGCGCATCAATGAGCTTTTGACGCTGAAGATTTGCAATATTACCATGGACTGCGCAAAGCCTCACATAATTGTCATAGGAAAAGGACGAAAGAGACGCCCAATACCTCTTCTGGCAAAGCCTGTTCAATATTTGAAGAAATACCTTACCGAGTATCATCCTAATCCTGGCGATGCTGAAGCATTACTCTTCAGTTCAAAAAGCAGAGGTATATACACACCCATGTCTGCGGAAAATGTTAATAAAATGCTGAAAAGGTACGCAAAGATGGCGCATGGCAAATGCAGTGACGTTCCTTTGGACATACATGCGCATCAGTTCAGGCACGCCAAAGCATCCCATTGGCTTGAAAACGGCATGAACATTGCCCAAATCTCTTATTTGCTTGGGCATGAGAATATCCAAACGACAATGGTATATCTTGACATAACTACCGAACAAGAGGAAAAAGCATTGGAAACGCTTGAGGATGAAAACCAGAGGTGCGTTGGTAAGAAATGGAAATCGGCAAAAGGTAAAATGGAACTTGAGGTTTTCTTGGGTTTGCATAAATGACGAATGTGGGGTATTGTGCTTGTAATAAGTACAATGCCTCATTTCATAACAACTCACTCAATAAATAATCCGAACTATATTAAAATGCAACAAAATAAGAATCAGCAACTTGATGCGAAATTTAGGAAATTCATAAAAGTTCTGATAATGACATTCGTCCACAAAAATGTGGTCTATACCCATCGTGTGGAAATCCACAGCATCATCCTTGCGGTTGTTTATCTTCATCCGCAGTTCGGCGAGTTTGGCCGTAAGGTTCTGTTTCCTTTTCTCCAGCCCGTTTTGCATTCTGCCGCTTCGGTAACGCATGGTGGACTGTTCCAGCACCTCAAGGCTGTGCTCCGTGTCAGCGAGTTCTTCGGTGAAAATGTCTATCATGACCTCTTCCGACTGAGGTATTTTGCCGAACTGGTCGTGTGTCAGGATGATGCAGTCCCAGTTGTTATTTTTGATTTTAGAGAATATTTCCTTGCGGTTGGCAGGGGTGAAATCTTCATTACCCGGATAGAGAACCTTTGCCATAGGGTATGCTTTGCGGAATGTATCGGCAATTTCGTGAACATTGGCTTTCAGCCCGATAATGAGCGGTTTCTGTACCAGCCCGAGACGTTTCATCTCGTAGGCCGCCACACACATAATCATCGTCTTTCCCGTTCCGACGCCGTGCCAGCAGATGCCGCCACCGTTCTGCTTAATCATCCAGATAGCGTCCTTTTGCGAGGGGTAGAGTTCATCGTAAGGGAACTGTTCAAAGGTCAGGCCGGGGAATGTTTGCGCCGAGCCGTCATACGTGGGTCTCACATAGCAATTAAACCGCTCGTTGTAAATCCTTACCAATTCGTCCCGTACTTCCACGGGCCGGTTATCAAGCCACCGGTTGAAACGCTCCCTAATCTCCTGTATCTTGCCTGCGGCTTCCTGTATGGCTTCTTCATCCGGCACACGCACCGTGTCTCCGCTAAAGTAAATCTCTTTCGTGATTTCGGGCACGGTATCATGTAGTGCGTGTACAAACAAGTCTTCGCCATTGCAGGTACGCACGGAATAGATGTTGTAGGCCACGGGGGAATATCTTTTCAGACGTACCAGATAGGTGTCGTTCACATCGAAATACATCACCTCGGCTTCAGTCTCGAAAAACTCCGAGGCGAAATCGGCGTACAATTTCGTGTCTATCCACCTTTCTCCCATATTGATGTCAAGCTCCTCGTAAGGTATCGCTTCGGGCGTGGCCTGTTCAAGAGCCTTTACGGAGGTTTCCACCCATTCTTTCTCGTTGTCCGGGAGGTCTTGCAGGCAGGTAATGATTTCCTTGCTCTTGGCTATGACGTTCCCTGCAAGGAACTTGCTTTTGTATTCCCACTCTCTACTGACGGGATTATAAAATATCTCGCCTTTCAGTGCGCCGATGATTTCTTCCTCGGTCATATCCGTAACCTGCCCGATATAGTCCATATCGACATGGCCGTAAAAGTTCAGGCTGCTTGCCAACGCTTCATTGGGTGTTAGCTTTTGGGTCGTGTCTATCTTCTTGAACGCCACAGGCTCATGCATGATGTCGGCTTTGAGAATGTCCCTGCCGAGCTGCATTTCAATCGTGAATACTTCCGCACCAAGGCTGTCAAGCATGATAAATTCCTTATTGTCGTTGTCGTGGAAGCAGCCCCATTTGGCAACAAAGGCATCGTACAGGGCGTTCAGTTCAGCCCGTAACCCTGTCTGCTCTTTTTGTTCTTCCCTCTCTTTGATTGATAAATCGAAATACGCTTTGCGTATGGGGAAGTAGTCGCTTGCCCTTTCCATATTCACCTTGCCCTCGTCCACCGGCACAAAGTCAATAGCCACCTCTCTGTAATAACTTGACTTGCGGAACTGCACCGTACCTACCTGTTCCTCAAACACGACCATTGTACCGTTTTTCATCCAGTTCTCCATCGTACCCGTGTAAGCCCGTTTTCCCTTGTCCGTCCGTTCAATGGCGACACCGCCGAAAAGGGATATCTGCGTGTGTCGGTCGTCCTGACCGCCGCCTGTGAAAAGGCTTTTGCGGAAAAAGCGGCTGAAGTCGTATTTCAGCAGTGCGGAGAGGTATTGCGACATGGCGGCTTCGTCTCCCAGCCACTGGTATTTGCGGACGTACTTTCCGAACTGGTTCATCGCTATGCGGCTGCCCGTGGCGAGCGTGGTCTTTGGCAGGGAGAAAAGTCTGTTCGTGGGTTCAGTCATGCTTCCTGCCGTATCGGCCTTTTCCTTGGCGACCTGCAAAAACATCTTCTCACGTAGCGAGAGTGCCGCCTTGTTCGTGTGTTTCTGGAATATGAGTAAATCACTGCCTACCTCGATACCGCTTGTCTGCATGAAAAGGGTGTCCGGCATACGGACGGCACTTATCAAATCGGCGTGGTTCACGAGGTATTCACGCAAGAACTTGTTGCCCGGCGTGTCGGCTACGCCTCTTGACGTGATGAACGCCAGCAGACCGCCCTCGTTTAACAACTCCATAGCCTTGACAAAAAAATAGTTGTGTATGGTCTTGGTGGCCTGTTCATAAATACCGCCTTTCTTCCACAAGTCGGCATCGAACACCTTGAAATTGCCGAACGGAATATTCGAGGCTATGACATCGAATTTCGAGTGTTCAAAGTCCTGTTCGCCTATCGTCTCAAATCCTGCCGTTAACGTGTCGGTATCGTCATGCAGGAGCGAGAGGATTAGTCCCGTGATACAATCCTTTTCAAAGGCATAGCTATGCGTGCCGGGCATGGCTACGGGCAGAAAACCGCCTATTCCTGCGCTCGGTTCAAGAAACGAGCGTATTTGCAGGCTATTGTCCTTGAATGTATCGTGCATCTGCCGTGCCACCGCTTCCACAATGAACTGCGGCGTGTAAAAAGCCGTAAGGACGGACGCTTTTATGTTCTCTACCAATGTGCGGTACATGGCTTCATCTTCGCCCGCCAATATTCGCAACGCCTTTTCCAGACGGTTCAGCGGTTCAGCCATGTTGTCCGCAGCGGGTCTGTCCGTCCCGATGTTATGCACATCCTTGATACCTCCAAAGCCGGAGTATCGGGATAATATCTCTTTCTCGTCTGCCGTGGCTGTCCTGCCCTGTACGTGGATGTTCACTGCTGTTTCTATTGCTTCCACGTTCGCCACTAATGATGTCAGTTTGTTGTAGTTCATAATTTAACCTTGTTTTTCTTTCCCTCTGTTCGGCCTGTTCGCGACCGTAGGGATTATTTTTCTGCTTGCGAAAGGTGGCGGGGACAATCGGCCAAGGCTGGACGGAAAAATACGCTCGACAAGGGAGAGGAAGATTTTTACGGACACTCGTGCGGCAGCCGGCATTGGCAGGATTGGAACAGCCGGTTTACCTTTGCGGAAAAATGCAATCCCCCACAGGTCGCACAGTGCGAATGGTCGGAATGGCAGCTAAAACAGGGAGATGTGAAAGGTGTAAACGGAGTGTACCGGGAGGTCGTAGAAAAGGTAAGATTGCTTTATAACAGGAATATGCCGTCGGCAGACCGAAATAAAAATCCGTATCGGGCAGAGACTCGATACGGATTCCTTTGACATCGTGCGATTAGTCAATGTCGTAGCCTATCATGTATTCATTATTGATAAGCAAATAATAGTAGCCGTTGCCACAATTCCGGAACTCCTTGCTGAAACCTGCCGCCATATCTCCATTCTCTCGTGGTTCACACCACAACGTGCCGTCATAGCCGCAAAAATCGAATCGAAAAGAGGAAAAACTTTTCTTCTCCTTCATGGCTTGTCGGAAAAGCTGTATATTCGCCATTCCGCAATATTTTCCGATTGTAGAAAGCCGGATGCACTTGCCGTCGATACGTGTACCGGTTGTAATACCGTTTTCGTAAAGGGATTTTTCCAAATCAGCATGGGCTATTTTACGTAACCAGTCGTTTGTATGCGTAGCAAGCCGAGCCAGTTTCTGGTATTTCAAGATTAGTTTACCGTCCGTGTCCGCTTCCTGTTTTTGAGACGGGTAATATATCTTTTCGATACTCGTCCAGTTCGTGAAGACATAACCTCTTTTCCGTTTTCCCAATGCGATAATGCCGATGACATTCTCGTTACGGTTGATAAACAAACGTCTGCGTTTTCCCTCAATCTTTACATACAATGACGAAGGGTTGTTCTCGTTGCGGAGATAGGCTTCCGCCGGATGAATAGTGTCAGTTTCCATATTTGTAAGTCATTAAATTATGTATTTCTATTTGTTGATTTTTAGGGGTCGTTTTACGGTTCAGAGTTTCGGTATTTCTCCCGCCCTTTGCAATATTCCGTCCCGGTAGAACTCGATTCGTCCGGATTTGAAACCCATTTCGCCGAGGGCTATGTTCCTGATATAGTCCCGATACTGTGTGCCCGAAAAGTTTTTTCCACACAGGTTGTTGAAGAACATAGGGATAGAAACCCCGTCCTCGCTTTTCAATACGACTTTGCCGTTCTGTCTGATTTCGTCTCTCATAACTGTTTATTTATCGTTGAACATTTTTTCTTTCCCTGCTTTCGTCTGGCCGAGCAGGTCTGTTTTCAGTTTTTCAAGGCAGGAAAAAGGATAAAGGAAAGCATGAGGAGCCAAAACCGGATAGGAAACCGACCATGCAACAGTCTGTTTCCGTTATCCGAATGGAATGCGGCTTGGCGGCAATGCGCTTTATTCCAACTTCGCCGACGAAAAGAGAAAGGCTGACCTGCCGACGGAGGAGAGAAAATTGCAGATATAACAGGGAAAAGCGGTGAGAGACAGGAGAAAATACCCCGAAAAATTTGCATCGCAGCAAGATTTATGTAATTTTGCAGTTGTATTTCAAAATTGCATAAATAAATATGGAGACAAAATATATCCGCAGGGAATTATCCGCCGTGATAGAAGAGGCGTACCGCTATTTCTCGGTCATAACCGTTACCGGTCCCCGTCAGTCCGGCAAGACAACGCTGATTCGTAATCTGTTCCCGCACCTGCCGTACTACTCTTTGGAGAACCTCGACGTGCGGAGCTTTGCCGAAAACGACCCGGTCGCTTTTCTGAACCAGCACGCGGAGGGCATGATTCTCGATGAAGTGCATAATGCCCCGAATCTCTTGTCGTATATACAAGGCATGGTGGACGATGACGCAGACCGGCGGTTCATCCTTTCGGGCAGTTCGCAGTTCGCCATGCTGAAAAAGGTTACGCAGTCCCTGGCGGGACGTACCGGTGTATTCGAGCTGCTGCCCATGTCTTACTCCGAGATACGGGAGATAGCCGCCGATACGCCGCTTGACAATCTGCTGCTGAACGGGTTCTATCCCGCGATTTATTCGGGGCGCAACGTGCCCAAATTCCTCTATCCGGCCTACATGAAAACCTATCTGGACAAGGACGTGCGCGATTTGCTGCAAATCAAGGACATGATGCAGTTCCACACGTTTATCCGTCTTTGCGCCGGGCGTATCGGCTCGCTGTTCAAAGCCTCCGAGCTGGCGAACGAAATCGGTATCAGTTCGCACACGGTCACGGCGTGGCTTTCCGTCTTGCAGGCATCCTATATCGTGGCCCTGCTGCCCCCGTATTTCGAGAATACGCGCAAACGGCTGACCAAAACCCCAAAGCTCTACTTTACGGACACTGGGCTTGCCTGCCATCTGCTCGGTATCGAATCTCCGGAACAACTTGCCCGGGATAAGATGCGGGGGGCGCTGTTCGAGAACTTCATCGTGATGGAAGCATTGAAACGGCGGTATAACCGGGGTAAGGAGAGCAACCTCTATTTCTACCGGGACTCGAACCAGAATGAGATAGACCTGCTGCTGAAAAAAGGTTTGGGATTTTACGGTATCGAAATCAAGTCGGCAATGACTTACCATGCGGACTTTGAAAAGGCGTTGAAACAGATGGACGGCTGGGTCAAAGGCCCTGTAGAGGGCAAGGCGGTTGTCTATGCGGGCACGCTCGAAAACACCGCCGGAGAAATCAGCCTGCTGAATTATGCCCATTTGGACAGTGTGTTGGAGTAAGCTGGCTGGGTTCGCGACGCTCGCCGCCGCGTAAAAATTCACAGTTCACCGCGTAAAATGTAACGGTATCTATAAAATATCAGAATATCAAACGATTAAAAGGCATGTCCTTTTGGTAAATGTGAGACAAACGCTTCGATAGCCATAAAACCTGAAATTAAACGGTGCGGCGGCAAGGTGGTGGCGGCCATCTTCTATGGAAAGACTATTACCATGCCGCCGTTGTTCCTCGTAAAACTGAACGTGTGGAGCGATTTCTATGCGGACACCATCCACCGAAAGAGAAAATCATAGCGCAGCCAATGCCGCCACGCATTCCTCCTGTATAGATTTGATGTAATCCAGTACCAGCAGCGGGTCGATGCTTTTGCCGTCGAGCTTGCAGGTGATATGCAGATGCTCGCCCGTGCTACGCCCCGTCGAGCCGCTGACGCCCACCACGTCGCGTGGGCGAACCGTCGTACCTTTGCCGACGAGTACCTTCGAGAGGTGGCAATAGCTGACGATGTAGTCGCCGTGCCGCAAGGTTACATATTTGCCGGATGTCTTGTCCTGTCCGACCTTCACGACCTCGCCCTCCATCATAGCCAGCACCTCGTCGCCCCGCGCGTGTAGGTCAATGCCGTTGTGGAACTTCCTTTTCCCGGTAAACGGGTCTTTCCGGTAGCCGTAAGATGAATTTATCTTTATCCGTTGCAACGGATAGCTCACGCTCAGGTAACGGCCTACCCATATTTCCTTGCGGCTTTTTTCCTTGTGGCTTTCAACAACGGGCAGCGCGGATGCGGGAATGTCCGCCAATGCGCCCTGTACCGGAACCGCACCTACGGATTTCGGTTCCACTTTATCCATACCCTTTCGCAACACCTCTACCTTGTACCGGCCGGGAACCGAAGCTATGGTGTTGAATTGTGCCTGCGCGGGCATCGCACAGAGTGAAACGCCCGACATGATTGTCAGTATCATTTTTTTCATAAGGGCAAAGATAACAAGCTCCGTCCAAGTTGTGTCGTTGCCTCTCCTTTTTCCGCATAAAGTACGATTAAATTTCTATTCAAAGTATGATATTTGCGCTAAAATCATACTTTGATTATAAAAAATATACCCTATAAACCACTAATATAGTTTGGTTTTATAGTGCAAAATAAAAACATTCTATCTTTGCGATGTATAATTCAAAACAAAATTAAAGTATGAATAAAGTACGATTTGAACTTACGGAATTACCTTATCAGACACTGGCCCGTTTCGGTCTCACACAGGAGATGATCGAAGACTTGCCGATGCGTGTTCTGGATGAAATCTGTGACGGGCGACACTCTCCCGTGCTTCCCGTCCGCATCAGCGATGAGAACGGCGAAACCGTCGAAAGCCGGACCCGCTTCGTCCTTGTCCGCATGGATAACGGACAGGCGGATGTGGTATTCTATCCCGTCTTGAAATCCTCGCCACTGGAACGGTACGACGAAGCGCAACAGAAACAGTTGCTCGCGGGCAAGGCGATTATCGCAGAGGTGGAGACAACGGACGGGCGCCACAGCCAGGCGTTCGTGCAGATAGACCCCGAGACGAACCAAGTGATGTCAGTACCTACGCCCATTATCGGGCGCAACTTGCAAGTGCTGGCCGATGAGTTGCACCTTGGTCCGGTGGAAGTCAAGGGACTACAGCACGGCGAGCCTTTGACGTTGGCGGTGGCAGGCGAGCCTGTCACAGTCGGCATAGACCTCCAGACCAAGACCGGCATCCGATTCTGTTCGGGCGACGAGCAGAAATGGAAGGAGCAGACCAAACGCGAGTGGGACAAATACACCTTCGGCTGTTATGGCTGCTGGATGATGGACGGTGACGGCAACCTTGACTACGTTCCCGAGGAAGAATACACCGAGGAGTTGTGGAATGAGCAGAAAAAGAGCGGAGAGCGTAACCGCGCTGCCGCAGCACTCCACAAGTAAAACCTTAACATCCGGAGAATATGGCACAACATCAATACTATCCCGAAGAGGTGCTTGTCGAGAAGATGGAGCGCGGCGAATACGGCTGGCTGGATTACGTCAATCACTTCTCGGCCGAGTGGCAGGAAGAGTACATCCACTACTGCAAGGAGAACAACCTCACTATCAGCGACGAGACGGCTGCCGAGTTCGTCCACCATAAGGATGAGCAGTTGGAGGCGGCTATGGAAGCCGGTGACGCGTAGATAACCTACAAACATCATTTCAGACTATGGCGATACGAACCAATACAAATCCCCGACAGATGGACCTGCAACCCGAAATGCACGACCTGTTAAGGCGTAACGGGATGCAGGCCCATGTGGTCAGCGACGGCATGGGCTACCGGCTTCTCGTGCAGGGACACGACTCGCCGCTGCTGACCTATCCGATTACAGAACGTCAGATGTTGGCCCTGACGGACTGGGGAACAAACGCGGCCAACAAGAAAGCCTATAACGTGTTCACGAGCATTGTAGGCAATGATTTCCATATGCCTAAGAACTTCGTTCACGCCCGCAATGCCAACGGACGTGTAGCTATGGGGCTGCACGGCTATCGCATAGGTATCGGCGAGTACGGACGTGTGGGACGACTGGGTATGCCGCCCCCTTTTTTGGGCTGGACGCCGCGCCACCAGTGGGGCTTCCACCTGCGCCGTGTGGGCGGGCAGCTCTTCTATCCGGGAGCACCCATCGTCCCTGAACGACCCGACGGACGCATGAAACCCGGCGAACTGCAATCGGGCGGTTACGGCTTCTACTACAAGGGTGGCCGGCAAACGCAGCCTGCCCTTATGCAGCAGACCGACGTGCTGCAGAACCTGCAGGCGGTCATCACGCCTATGGTCAGCCGTCCGCGCAGTCAGGACCCGGCACGCCCCTACAAGGAGCTGATAACCTCGCCGGTCTATTTCTCCGGTGAGAAATGGCAGGAATGCCTTGCCTCGCACGGCCTTATCGTGGACGCGGAGGCACGGACGCTGACCGTGCAGTCCGAACAGGTAGCCGCCGATATGGTTTACGACCTGAGGGACGATGAGATTGCCATCCTGACCGCTAACTCTCTTGAGGAGCATTCCGTAGAAAAGCGGCTGGAAGTGCTGAACGGAGTTGTCGGGGCGGACTTCGCCGGCAAAGTGACGATGGAGGCACTCAACAATGAGCGACGCATCTCGCTTGCCCTGCATCCCGAAGTGCAACAGGAACTGGCCGAGCGGCAACAGCAGGAGCAGGAAATCCTTGCGCCGCTGGAAACACGGCTTCCGGAAAAGGATATACGGGAGGGTATGACCGCTTCCGTGGACGGACGCGACCTGCAATACCTCAAAGATAACAAGGGATGGTACAGGGAGGAGAAGCACGGCAGAGAGGTCGAAGTGACCGAAATCGGCGTACACCCTTCCCCGGTGGAGGGCAAGTACAAAATGACAGCCGTCATTGACGGGCAAGTTATCAGCCACGAAATCAGTCAACGAGACTACGACAAATTCCTTGCCGTGGACGACTATCACCGCATGAAGCTCTTCTCGAAGATTTTCAGCGAGGTGGACATGAAGATGCGTCCGGAGGCGCAGCGTGGTCTCGGCGTGAAGATCTTCGCCGCCCTTACCGCCGGTACGGTGGTGACGGCAGGTGTCGTACACGGTCTGCATCACCATCATCACGGCCCGGAAATCTACGGCGAGCGTTTCGGCGGTCCGCCGCGCCCGTATTTCAAACCCGGCGTGGACACGCCGAGGGATGTGGCAATACGCGCTTTCGAGGCGGAGATGAACCGTGAGGTGAACGACATGAGAATGGGGAGGTAAGGCCATGAGAGAAGGAGACCTGACATACGACGACTTTCTGCAACGGCTGACCATTCAGGACGTGCTTATAGACGCGGGCTACCACCTGAACAAGCGTGACGGCCTGCGTTATCCCTCTTATGTCCGATTGGACAACGAGGGACGACGCATCCGTGGCGACAAGTTCATTGTCACGCAGAACGGGCGGTGCTGCTTCCATGCACAACAGCAGAAGGTGTACAACCTCATTTCGTTCATCAAGGAACATCCGCAGTTCTTCTCGGAGTACCATGCGGGAATGTCCGGCGACCGGCTGGTCAATCTCGTATGCAACCGACTGCTGAACCATCCCATCGAGAACCGCGAGACGCGTATCATCCAGCCCAAGCGGGATGTCAAGCCGTTCGACATCGCGGACTACGACATCCACAAGTTCAACCCGCAGAACCGTGAGACGCAGAAGAGGTTCTATCCCTACTTCAAGAACCGGGGTATCGACCTTTACACGCAATACGCCTTTCACCGGGATTTCTGTCTGGCGACGAAACACCGCCCGGACGGAGCAGCCTACACGAACTTGTCGTTTCCGCTTACCCTGCCCAAGGGCGACGGTACGGTCGTGGGTCTTGAGGAGCGCGGGCGTGCCCGCATGGACGGGAGCGGTAGCTACAAGGGCAAGGCCGAAGGCAGCAATTCGAGCGAGGGGCTATGGATAGCCAGCCCGGCCAAGACACCGCTCGCGGAAGCCAAACATATATATTGGTTCGAAAGTGCCTATGACGCGATGGCCTATTACCAGCTCCATCAGGCACAGAACAAGGAGTTGAGAAAGGCGGTTTTCGTCTCCACGGGCGGCTCTCCGACCGTAGCGCAGATGCGGGGTGTGCTTTCTGCCACTCTTCCTGCCCAGCATCATGTCTGTTTCGACACGGATTTGGCAGGGATGGAGTTCTACAAGAACTTTCAGGCGGAGAAGTACCGCGTAATGCATTCCACCATCGAAGAGACCCCCGAACGGAAACCTTACCTCGATACCGTGCGTGAGGACCTGGATTTGGACAGCGGTGAAATATACCTGCTTCCGGAAACCTTGCAGACCAGTTACGGACGATTCGAGAGCGAGTGGGAAGAAGCCATGTCGATGCGTTCGAGCGGGCTGTGCCACCCGGATGACATACAAGCTCAGGTGGATATCGTGAACAAGCATTACAAAGAGTTCCGTGATGGGTTGCGGGATTTTCTCGGTCTGGATAAAAAGAATGATGTCCCCGATATCCGAGAGCAGCCTGCCTATCCCAATAAAGACTGGAACGAGCAACTGCTGGCGGAACGTAAGATGGAAGAAGCCACTGAAAAAGAGCAGGCCAGAGAGGAAGAACCCGAACAGGAACGACAAACACGTTTTCACCGATGATGCCGTCACAACCCATAGCCCGGTTCCGGAACGTCGTGCTGCGGCCTCACGGGATGCAGTTCGTCATCGACGAGCTGCATTTGGTGTCGGTATGCGTGGCGGGACTGGTGTACGGCGGCATGGAGGCCATGCCGTTGTGCGGTATGGCGACGGCGGTTTCCCTGTTCCTGCTCCTTGTGCTGGCATACCGTTTCATTTACCTGCGGCTGATACGCTACCGTATCGGCGGGGAGCAGCTTGTCAGCGAACACGGGCTTCTGTTGCGCAAGGTCGATTACATGGAGCTATACCGTATTGTAGATTTTCAGGAACACCAAAGCCTGCTGCAACAGCTCTGCGGGCTGAAAACGGTCATTATCTTCTCGATGGACCGGAATACGCCGAGACTCGAACTTAGGGGTATCAGGCGGAACGACGACATCGTGCCGCTGATCCGCGAACGGGTGGAATACAATAAACGAAAAAAGGGAATATATGAAATCACGAATCATTAGCATATTTTTGGTCGCCGTCGCCCTCTGTCTGCTACCGCAACGTGGCAAAGCACAGATTGCCGCCTCGAATCCGTTGGAATGGGCGGCGTTGGTCGAGGGAAACGAACTGATAAACGGGCAGATAGAGAAGCAAATCAAGGGACAGACGCAGACAGCGTTGCTTCAGAACACCATTGCGGCGGAGTTCAACCAAATACACAAGTGGGAGAAGCAGTACAACAGTTACCTCAAGACAGCAGGCGGTTACGCTTCGTCTTTGAAAGCCTGCACCCACCTGTACAATGACGGTGTGCGTATCTTCCTCACGCTGGGGAAGCTGGGCAAGGCCATCTCTAACAATCCGCAGGGCATTGTCGCCGGCATGAGCATGAACAACCTCTATATTGAGACGGCCACGGAACTGGTCTCCGTGTTCACGCTGCTCAATGACGCCGTGGCCAAGGGCGGAACGGAGAATATGCTCACGGGCGCGGAACGGAGCAAGACCCTGTGGGAGTTGAACGACAAACTCTCGGCTTTCAGCCGGAAACTGCACCTGCTCTACCTGAGCATACGATATTATACCCTCAATGACGTGTGGGCCAATGTAACTGCCGGGATGCTCGACCGCAGCAACGGCGAGGCGGCTCGTATGGCCATGACACGCTGGCGCAGGGCTGCCGTTGTTTCACGTTAACCCCGATTGCTTATGAAACGGGCACTCACGATTTGTTTTATGCTGCTGTGCATCGGCATCTCCAAAGGGCGGGCACAGAATGACCCCGTGCTGGCCGGAATGATTCTGGCCTACACGGACAAAGCACAAAAGGAGCTGAAGAATCAGGAGAGAGTCATGCTGATGCAGACCACAGGGCATATATGGACCAAGGAGGAGGTGGAAGCCACGACCGATTTGCAAAGGGAGTTCAACAACTACCTGAACTCATTCCGGTCGATTGTCTGTTACGCGGCGCAGATTTATGGCTTCTATCACGAAATATCGCAGCTCACCGACAATATGGGAGACTTCACGAAACAGGTGAGCCGCCAGACGACCAACGCGCTGGCCGTCGCCCTCTCCACGCGGCGCAACCAGATTTACCGGGAGCTGATACTGAATAGTGTGGAGATTGTGAACGACATCCGAACGGCGTGCCTTTCGGACAACAAGATGACGGAACGGGAACGCATAGAGATTGTTTTCGGCATCCGTCCGAAACTCAAGATGATGAACAAGAAACTGCAACGGCTGACCAAAGCGGTGAAGTACACCACGATGGGCGCCATCTGGCGGGAGATTGACGAGGGGGCACGTCCCGTTACCGACAAACGCGACATTGTGGAAGCAGCCCGCAGGCGTTGGCGACAGATTGGAAAAAATGTAAGACCTTAAAACAAAGATATATGGGATTTTGGAATACGATATTGAAATATGGCGGCAAGGCCATGAGAGGTGCCAGACAGGCTACGACGGCTACCGGCAAGAGCATGGGCAATGCGGTACTGCATCCCTCGCAGACACTTCGCGGAGCCGGGCAAGCCGTCAAGACGGCAACCGTCGGCGGTGCATTCGGTTATGTGGGCTGGAAAAAGCTGACCACGGACGCAAGTGTCGCACGTATCGTCAGCGAGGCCGTGGTCGGCAAACCCGCCACAAACGTCCTTGCGGGTACGGTCGATGACACACGGGAATTGAAGGAGAAGACCGGTGAGACCGTTTCGGCGATAGGCAGTGCGGTAAGAGGTGCCGGTTCACAGTTGAACGGTGTGTCGAATTTTATGCAGGCAACCTCCGGGGGCGGTCTTCTGAATATGCTCGGCGGATTCTTCAGCAACCTTGGCCGTGGCAACGTGTCGGGGTTGAGTATCGCGGGGCTGGTCGCCGCAGCGTTCCTCGTGTTCGGACAACGCGGTTGGCTGGGCAAGATTGCCGGGTTGTTCCTGGGAATGCTGCTCGTCGGCAACAACGCGGGTGTTCTCCGCACGGCACCACAGGAGAGTGTATCGAGGGCACAGGCACCGGCACTCTCTCCGGAGGAGCAGACCCAGGGCGGCGGAATGAGAAGATAGAAGGACAAAATAATACAAAACAATGAAATATACAGAAGAAATGATCCTGCATTCCGATAGCGGCTACTGTATGCCGTTCGAGGAGCCGCAGGGAAAAGACGTGGAGCTGTCGCTCGGCTACGGCGAACAGACGCACCCGGAAACGGGCGAGAAATTCTTTCATCACGGCATTGATTTCAATGTACGGTGCCACATTTTGTCGGCAGTGGCCGGCGGTATCGTATCGGGTGTCGGCAACGACCCTGTGCATGGCATCTGCCAGACGATACGCTACGGTGAATACGAAATGACATACGGACATCTGTCGAATGTCTATGCTCAGTTCGGGCAGCGTGTCAAGGCCGGGCAGACGGTAGCTTTGAGCGGTGAGCGGCTGCATATCGAAGTCCGCTTCAAGGGCGAGGAACTGAACCCTATCGAATTTCTGACTATGCTATACGGAAATATCCGTGCGCTACAGGAGGCCGTCGGGGACGGAGCGTCCGGCTTCTACGGGCCGGAACCGGGGCCGGCGACCGATTATGAGAAAGACAGGCAGGAAATCGAGGAGCTGATGCTACGCTTCCTGCCGCACTACATGGAGGACTTGCAGCATGGGGCGTACCGCCTGCCAGAACACACGGAGCAGTCACTGCGCCATATCTTTACGATGGGTGCGGTGAAGGAGTATTTCTATGAGCAGATGCCGAGCATCGCCAATCCCCTCGGGCTGGGGCAAAAGGCCATGCCGCTGGCCTGCAAGGTACAGAACCTGCTGATAGCGGATTTCCTGAACTACCTTGCCCTGCGGCACGAGGTGTACCTCTCCACAACGGGCGGAGGCGGCGTAAAAAAAAACTTCATGACGAACCAGTAGCCTACGGCGGTGTCATCGACCCGCTGGCGGAGCTGGACATCGACATCCAGAGTTTTGACATACCGAGAATCGTCTCCGTCTATCCCGACCGTGCCGGAATCCGCTGGTGGACGAAGGCGTGGTTCAACAACCGGGAGGAAGGGGAAGCATCGGTGGAAATCGAACGGGAACAGGCCATACGCTTCATTCACGACCGTATCGAGAAGGACGCGTGGCTCGAAGAGTTCTTTCCTCGGCAGATGGAGGTGTACCACAACGCCATCGAGCAGACGAAAGAACAACTCCTGAAACAGATAAACATGATATAGACATACATATTTTATATGGACGGAATAAAGCAGAGCAAACGATTCGCGGAGATAGAGGCACTCATGGGCGACTATTTCCATAGCAATCTCGCGCCCGTCATGAGAGAGACGCAATCCTACCTGACCCGCAAGCAGGGCGAAGAGATGAAGGAATACTCCACGTCCCTGGGCGGCATCCTGAGCATGATGGCGTCATCGGTCCAACCGTTGTCAGACCCTTACCAGACACTCAAGGTAACGGGCGAATGGAACTCCAAGACAACCGAGGACTACATTGAAATGTGCAAGAGTAAGATTCTTGCATCGAAAGAGATACAGCATGACCTCGCCTACGTGGCCGGCGAGTGGCGCAACGCCGTTGTCGGGGAAATCGGCAGGGAGCGTTACGACGCGCTGTCCGGGGAGCTGGGTTGTGATATCGCCTACGCTTACGTGGACTACCGGGTGGAGCAACTGATGATTGACAAACTGGTCAAGGAACGGATGCCCAAGTCGTCAGCCGACTACATTATCCGCAAAGCGGCAGAATCGAGCCTGCTGGGACTATCGCAGACATTGAGCCGTTCGCCGCTGGCCGAAGAGATAGAGAGACGCGGCGAGGCTGCCTACCGACCAAGCAGGTTGGAGAAAGGAACGGCCAAAGTATTGGGGGCTTCAGCAGATAGCCTTATGATGGGCGGCGTGGGTTCATGGGCGACGTTCGCCCGGTTCGTCGGTGCGGATGTAGCTATCTCGGCCGTCACCGACCATTTCGCATCCAAAGAACCGGAGGACCTTTCGGTGGAGCAATGTATCAGCAAGGGGGTGTTCGGCAGCAACGGTAACGTGTTCGAGGGGTTCCGCAAGGAAGCCGCCGCAATGCTATCCAAAGAGAATACACTTGTAGCCGAAGCCAACGGACAGTTGCAAAAGAAAATTCCGGTAATGAGTTTTAATTATATGGACTGGTGGAAAACGGGAAAGAAAGAGGTACCGATGTGGTACGGGAACAACAGGGAGAGCGAAGAGGAACGGAAACAAGCAGAAAGGTACAAGGGTGTGCCGCTTGTCATCGCTCCCGGACAGGAGGAAGCCTACTTGCAGGGTATGGCAAGGCATAAGGTTACGGCGACCGGACAGGCACGCACGGAAGGCGAACAGAGGGAAAAGGTGGAAAAAGTGGAAGAAGAAGTGCAGGAGCAAACCGTCTCGACCGATGAAGAGGCACGGGAAGAACAGACGGTACAGGAGATGCAGGCCGGACAGACCAACGAGAACGGATGGGACACTCTGGTGCGCTCCCTGGGGCTGGAAGGTCTCGGTGATATCACGGGCAACCTCGGCTATATACTGGCCATGCTGCCCGACATTCTGCTGGGTGTGCTCACGGGAAAGACGCAATCACTGGGGATAAAGGATAACCTGCTGCCGATAGCGAGTATCGTGGCGGGGGTATTCATCAAGAACCCGATACTGAAAATGCTGCTTATCGGTATGGGCGGCGCGAACCTCTTGAACAAGGCGGGACACGAGATGCTGGGACGGGAACAACCGAACCGGAGCACTGACGGCGGGAACGTGCAGTACAAGCATTACACGGACGAACCGCTGAACCCGCGCATCGTGAATCCGGTGCTGCAGGGCAACACGCTGATCGCTACGATAGACCGGGTACCTTGTACCGTACAGCTCAGCCCTACGGTGGCGGATGCCTACCGTGCCGGGGCACTGCCGCTGAATACGCTGGCCAACGCCATACTCGCCCAAAGCGACCGGCTCCGCCAGATTGCCTCACAGAACTACGACAATGGGGAGACGGAAACCGTTGTTCGGACACGAGGCATCCAATAGTGCTGTCAATGAAAAAGATATACGAATATGAAAGAGAAGTCGCAAATAGAAAAGAACGCCCAGGAGAAGCAGGTCACCTTGCTCTCCACGGCTCTGAACGAGGCATCAAACGCCGGAGGGCACTGGTTAAACGCCACGGGTAAAGGCTACCCGAAATTTTATCCGCGTGGTGTCGCCGTAAGTCCTTTCAACGGGTTGTTCATGGCCCTTCATTCTGACAGGAACGGGTGCAAGACGAACCTGTTCACCCTTTACAGCGATGCCAAGGCACGAGGCACGGCGGTACGCGAACAAGAGCAGGGCGTGCCGTTCCTGTTCTACAACTGGAACAAGTACGTCCACCGCAACAATCCGGAGGATATTATCAGCCGGGAGGCTTATCTGAAGCTGGACGAAGAGGTACGGAAACAGTACAAGGGCGTACATAACCGAGAAATCCGCACGCTCTTCAACATCGACCAGACAACATTTCCCTATGTGGACGAAGCGGCTTACGACTCGGTGTTGCTGAAAGACGGGAGTGCCGTGGAAAGAGGTTACTCGGAAGCCGACGAACGACGGTTGCATGGCCGTTTCAACAGTTTCCTATTGAAGATGCGGGATAATCTCGTGCCTGTGCGCTCGGACGGCTGCGGGATGCCACACTACGAAACGGACAAGGATGCTGTCTATATGCCGCGCCAGCGGGATTTCGAACATTACAATGACTACGTGCAGGAAGCCCTGCGGCAGATTGTGAGTGCCACGGGACACCAGCAGCGCCTCGCCCGTGAAGGTATGGTGATGAAGAACGGCATGGCTCCTTCGGAAGATGCACTCAAGCAGGAGCGTCTGGTCGTGGAAGTCGCTTCGGGAATCAAGATGCTGGAACTGGGACTGCCGGCCCGTCTGTCCGACGAAAGCCTGAAACTGGTGGACTACTGGAACCGGGAACTCAAAGAGAATCCTTGCCTGATTGACGCGCTGGAAAGTGATGTAAACAACGCCCTTGAAGTGATCCGCAAGGCAGAGAAAGGTGAGAAAATCGAGTACGCCACGTTGCGCAACCGACGCCAGACCTCGGACATGAAGGAGCAACTGCCCAAGCATTATTTCGTGGCCGACGAAATCAGGCAGCATCCTAACAAGGAGAATAAAACCATTGTTATCGTCATTGACCCCACCAAGAAATCGGCGGACGTGATACTCCCTGCCGGCGCATCGCCGGAGGTGGACAACGAGATACCGGGCATGAACAAGGCCCGTATCGGAAGGGTCTTGCGTAGAGAGGGTATCGAGAGTGTGCGCTTCTTTAATCCTGATGGTGTTTTGGGATACCGGCCTGATGACAGCTATTTCGCCGAGAAGCAGGTGACACTGGCCCGGTTGAAGAACTGGGCGATGGAGACGCTCTCCACACTGGACGTAACCTCTGCGGTCAGACGGGCGAACGATGTGAACATAACCCGTGCAGAGATGATTCCGGACGACAAAAGGCGTTGGGCGCTCTACATCAAGCCCGAGAACAAAGAAGGCTACAGCGTCTATCCGGACAAGGAGGATGTGAACCGGTTCTTCTCCACCCTTAAGCAGTCTATGGATAACATCGAAAAGGTCCGCATGGAGCTGGCGCATAAATACTACACGTTGGCAGAAGTGCAACCTGACCTGAAAGTGGACCTGTTCAGTACCGAAGCGCGGGACATCGACCTGAACCGCATCCAGCGGGTGTCCGTGTACAAGACCAAGCAGGGTGATACCCAATGCGTAGCGACCATCGACGGACAGAAGATGCAGCCCAGGAGCGTTACCCCGCAGCAGAGGCAACGCATGATGGCGGCCGAGGACAAAACGGAATACAAGCGGCATCTGGCGGCCACACTCTTTGCCGACGTGTTGCGTAAGGGACAGACGCTGGAAGAGAACACCGGCGAGAAACAGGAGAAGGAGGCTGCCAAACAGCAAAACAGGGAGGTAACGGAAAGGCATGCGGAAGCTGTCTCCACACAGCGGAAGCAATGGAACGAACTCAAGGAGAAACATCCCGATGCCTTGCAGTTGATTCGGGCCGGGACTGTTTACCGGCTGTACAACGAGGATGCGGTAAGGGGCGCGGAGATATTGGCGCTTCCGTTGGAGAAACCTGCTTCTGAAAAGGGTTTTACGGCTTCCGTTGAATTTGCGAAGGAACTGGTGGACAAAAATCTGTCAGCACTCGTCATGGCAGGCGAACGTATCGTTATCAGCGATTTACCAGTGAAGGAGGAACGGGCAGTCAGTGAGAAGAACGAGGCCGAAGAAGAGGTTCACAAAGGTATTCATAGATAAGAAGTAAGATAAATGAGCAAAAATCAAGAATATGCAGCGCAATATGCGGAGTATGCGATGGAACAGATGCGCCGGTACGGCATTCCCGCATCCGTGACGCTGGCGCAGGGAATTTTGGAGAGCAGCAACGGCCAAAGCCGTCTGGCACTGACCGAGAACAACCATTTCGGAATCAAGGCCACGCCGGAGTGGATAGCGGAAGGTGGCCGTTACGGGTTATATACCGATGACAAGCCGAACGAGAAGTTCTGCAGTTACGACAGCGTGAGCGAGTCATACGAGCATCACTCCCGTTTCCTGAAAGAAAATGGCCGTTATGCCCGCTGTTTCATGCTCGCTCCGGACGACTACAAGGGATGGACGCAGGGGCTTGAACAAGCGGGTTATGCTACAGGCGGACGCTATGCCGCCAGCCTGCAACAGATTATCGAACGGAACGGGCTGCAGGAGTACGACCGTCAAGTTGTGCGGGAGATGGAGGCGCAGGGAAAGCAGTTCGGCGTGGAAGAGAACCCGCTCCGGGAATCGGAAAACGCGAAGGAGTATTCGTTTCCGGTCGAACGGGAGGAGTTTCTGTTCGTCACCTCTCCGTTCGGGATGCGTCAGGACCCGATAGACGGGACGAAACGGATGCACACGGGGATAGACATCCGGTGCAAGGGAGACGTGGTACTGGCCACCGAGAAAGGCGGCAAGGTCGTCGCCGTCAATGGCAAGGGCAACACACCCGGCGGCAAGTCCGTCACGGTGGAGTATGCCCGTCAGGACGGCAGCAAGGTGCAGTGTACCTACATGCACCTCGGCGATATCGCCGTGAAGGCCGGCGACACGGTGCAGGCGGGCCAACGGCTCGGCACCTCGGGAAATACGGGAACACGGACGACCGGGGAGCATCTGCATTTCGGTGTCAGGCAGATTCACGCGGACGGTACGCAGCGGGATATTGATCCGACGGCATACCTGGCCGAGATAGCGCAGAAGGGCAACATCAAGCAACAGGCACTGCACAACGGGAACGACCTGCTCGCCAAATACAGGGATGCGGAAAGTGTCAAGGAAAGCCAGCCCCTTTCTCCCGACGCATGGATGAAGAAGCTGCTCTCCTCAGAGGACAGCGGCGTGGGAATGTCGGGGTGCAACGACCCGATAGTGGAGATGGCGATGACCGCCTTCACTTCCCTGATGTTGCTGGCGGCACAGATTGACAGCAAGAACGAGGAAGAGCAAAGGGCGGCCATATCGGCGGCTATGGACAGCCGAAGAATTGACCTGAAATCGCTGGTAACGGGCATGAAAGCCTGCGAACTCGTAATCGGGGAAAACGGCAAGGCCATGCTGCGAGCGGACAACGGAAGCGTCGAAGTGTCACATGAACTGACCTCTGCCGAGTTGAGCCGCCTGTCGGCCACCCTGAACAACGGAACCCTCTCCGAAGAAGCCAAGCGGCTGCGTGTGGCCGGTCTGCTGAACACCGTCATCCTCTCGGAAACGGCTTCGAGGAACTTCGAGCAGGGAATGTCCGAGCAACAAGGACAAACTGAAAATCTGAAACGGTAAAGGCATGGCGATATGATAAGATGCGTGATGATAGAGCTATGCCGGTGTCTGTTCGGGATATCCGTTCTCGGACTGCACGTTCTGGGCTGCTACCGGTTGTTCGGGCTGGTGGCGACACTTGTCATCGTGGGCGTGCAGGTGCTGATTGCGGCATGGATTATCTATATCAAGATACGCGCTCCCGATTAGGACGTGTTTTTTCAGCGTATTCAACTTCAACAGACCTCACATTGTCCGAAGTGGCATATGTATCACTAAAAGACAAAGGAATTATGATTAAATGTAATGTAACGGTGTGCGGCGTTATCGGCCGTGACGCTTCGACACGCACAGGCAAGGATGATAAGATGTTTCTGTCTTTCCCGCTCCGTGTCGCAATCCAAGGTAAGGACGGCCAGAACGGTACGGTCGAAATCAGTGTAAGCAAAGACGGCAACGAGGAGGAAGCCGCCGACTACCGAAACGGCTCGCGTGCAGCGGTTACGGGTACGATGTACCTGAAACGTCGGGGCGACAAACTCTATTTCAACCTCTTCGCGGACCGAATCGGCACGGCTTCGGCGGACGACGCGGATTCCCTCAAGGGCGAGATGGCCTTCCGGGGCAAGGTGGGCAAGAACATCGAGCAGCGAAAGGATAAGAACGACAAACCTTACACGGTGTTCTCAGCGTTCAGCACGGAGAAGGTAGATGACGGCTTCGAATACCAGTGGGTACGTTTCTTCTGCTTCAACGGAGCGTGCGAGGAGTGGATGCAGCCGGGTATCAAGGTGGACGTCAAGGGCGAGATGGCTGTCTCGCTGCATAACGGGAAACCGGACATTTCCTGCCGCGTGGAGGAACTCACGCAATATGTCGCTTCACAGGATAACTCCAATCAGTAACGGTCATGGCTGGTTACAGAAAACCGAAAAACGACGGACCGAGCAGCGAGGATAAGGCACTGGACCTTTTTGCGGAAATGATGATTGAGAAAATCGAGAGCATCCGGGGTGACTGGAGGAAGCCGTGGTTCACCGAAGGCGCACTGCAATGGCCCCGTAACCTCTCCGGACGTGAGTACAACGGCATGAACGCCTTTATGTTGCTCCTGCATTGCGAGAAGGAGGGCTATACAATTCCACGCTTCTGCACGTTCGACTGCGTGCAACGGCTCAACAAGCCCGGCAAGGACGGACAGGAGCTGCCCCGTGTGTCGGTGCTGCGCGGAGAGAAGTCGTTCCCGGTCATGCTGACGACGTTTACCTGCATACACAAGGAGACGAAGGAGAAAATCAAGTACGATGACTACAAGAAACTCTCCGACAAAGAGAAAGAAGAGTATAACGTCTATCCGAAAATGCAGGTATTCAGGGTATTCAATGTGGCGCAAACCAACCTGAAAGAAGCCCGTCCGGAGATGTGGGAAAAGCTGGAACAGGAGAACGGACATCCTAAAATCGGGAACGGCGAGCAGTTCAGCTTCGCACCTGTGGACATGATGATAAAGGACAACCTCTGGATTTGCCCCATCAAGCCGATGCACCAGGACCAAGCCTACTACTCAATCTCGAAGAATGAAATCGTCGTGCCCGAGAAGGAGCAGTTCAAGGACGGAGAGGCGTTCTACGGGACACTTTTCCATGAGATGACGCATTCAACCGGAGCAGAGAGCGTACTCGACCGCTTCAAACCTACGGCTTTCGGCTCTCCAGAATATGCAAAGGAGGAACTGGTGGCCGAACTCGGCAGTGCGCTGGTCGCACAACGCTACGGCATGACGAAATATATCAAGGAGGACAGTTGTGCCTATCTCAAAGAGTGGCTCGATGAATTGAAGGAATCGCCGCAATTTATCAAGACAACGCTTCTTGACGTGAAAAGGGCGGCTTCACTGATTACCCAAAAGGTGGATAAGGTTGCGCTGGATTTGAAACAGGATGTCTCTGAGCAGGAGCAACAGGAGAACAAGGTATCTGCTACAGAGAAGATTTTCTACGCCTCGGTGGCTTACCTCCAGTTCGCCGATGACACGAGACAGCTTGACGAACTCAAGGACAAGGGCGACTATAAGGGACTGCTGACGCTTGCCAAGGAGTATTACGACGGCAACGGCATGGACGAGCAACAGACATACTCCTCTCCACTCCGGAGCCGTGGCGATGACCTCCTTATCGAGGATAAGGATTTCGCTGTAGTATATAACGGGAGTGTCGGTGGAACCTACGAGGTCATGCTGAAGTACACGGAACAGGAAGTATGCGACCACATCAGGCGCTACGGCATCGGCCGTGCCAGCGACGATGTTAAAGCAGTGGCGCGGGATATGGCGGCGGAGCAGTTTGCTGCCGTGTCGAGGCTGAAAATCCCCGCGTTCGAGCTTCCGGGCGGTGAAGTCCTGTATATCGGGTACAACAGGGAAACCGACTCGTTCGATGTCGGGCCGGCCACCAATGCTGGCATCATCGCACAGCACAGTTTTCCTTACGACCACGACGCCACGCTGGACGACAACCTGCAAAGGGTGAATGAACGGCTGAACGAAATGGAGGAATACCGTGCCGAAGAGGTACAAGAGGAGGATTACGGCGGGGGTATGCGCCGCTGACAATTGTGCAAAAAAAGGAATGTGGGGCGACTTCATCAGAAGTCCGCCCCACATTTTTCTCCATTGCAGATTGTCAATCAACCATGCGAACTTGTATTCTTATGTCTATTTTCCATTATCGTTTCAAAATTCTCCTGCCCCCATTGCTTCAAGCACTCTAAATGAGGAATTAAAGTCTCTCCAAATTCAGATATATAATATTCCACTTTCGGTGGAACTGAAGGGTATATTTTTCTATTTACCAATCCGTCCATTACCAATGAATGCAGAACTGTAGATAGCATTTTTTCCGATATAGAGGGGATTGTTTTATATAGTTCACTGAAACGTATTACTCTTTTCTCGTGTAATTTCAATAAGACGACCAAAGCCCATTTGTCTCCCAACCATTCCAGTATGGGAGATGCAGAACAATATTCGTAATCTAACTTTTTTCGCATTTTTTTCGTCCTTAAATATATTGATATTGAGAAAAACTAACTCAAACGTAAGTAGCTGACAGATAGTACAGTTCTTTTTTTAAAAAAAAGAGCATCCTAACTTCGCACTACAAAAATACGGAAAATAATTAATTCCAAGTGCTTAATTTATAAATATATGGAACTATTACATTTTACGGGACAAGTGTGGCGACCACCATACGAGGCAAATTCTCAACTCTTACAGGTAACTGCCGGATGCACTCACAACAAGTGCAAATTTTGTAGTTTATATCACGGAACAAAGTTTCGTCTATCTCCTGTTACGGAAGTCGAAGAAGATTTGAAAGTGATACAAAGTTATCAACCCAAAGCCCGGCGTGTGTTTTTAACAGGAGCCAACCCATTTGTGTTAAGTTATAACAAGCTGTTGGATTTAGGTCTTTTGATTAGGAAATATCTTCGTCATTGTGAAAGCATCGGTATGTTTGCCCGTATTTCGGACATTAAGCCGAAAACAGTAGAGGAATTGAAAAATCTGCGTCATTTAGGCTTTGATAGTATCAGTATTGGAACGGAATCGGGTGATGATGATACATTGGCAACAATGAACAAGGGATATACGGCGAATGATATTATTGAGCAATGCAAGAAACTGGAAGAAGCAAATATCGAATATAATCTCGTGTATCTAACAGGACTTGCCGGAAATAGCAAAGGAGAACGGAATGCTATCAATACAGCCAATGTATTCAACCAGTTACACCCTTTTACCATAAACTTCGTATCGCTGACTGTTTTCCCTGAAACAGAATTATATGAAGAAGTACAGCGTGGCAATTTTGTAGAAGCTACTGAGCACGAAAGACTATTGGAACTATGGACTTTCATTTCAAGGCTCCGAATAGAGACCACCTTGTTAGGAAATACGGTATCAAACACCGTTCCGTTCATTGGAATGATACCTAATGACAAAGTTCGACTTCTCAATGAATTGGATTTAGCAATAAAAAATATAAACGAAAAAGCATTTAGGCAATATAGAGATAATATTAAATCACTATAGGCGGATTATTCTTTTCTGTTTTTCTAAAAAACGTACCATTTTAATGTCGTTTTCTGATTGATTACGCTAACACGAAATTCAAGAAAGCCTATCAATTTGCTTTCTTGAATTTTAATAGGCTATTTATTACAATCAATTAGCCTGTAACCGTAACTGTCATTATTAGTTATGCCGATATAGTCTTATTACTGACTTTACAAATATTCTTCCCACTTTCCGCTGCTCGCTTATGCGGCGGGCGGCTTCCCGATGCTTGTCCGGCAGTATCAGAAGTGATAGTCGATGACCCCTCCGATGTAAAGTGTCGTACCCGGTTCAAGAGCGAAGATTTCCCGCAGGAACTCATAGGATTGTTCAGCATACGATTGTACGCCCTCTGCGTCCGTATAGAACCAGTAGCCGGTATCCAGCGGGTCTTTCAGGAATTTTTCGAGTTGGTAAACGGGGCCAATCCAATCCTGCATCTTATCAGGGGTAATGGCTTCCGCTCTCTTGCGGATTTCGGAAACAAACTCTTCTTTCCATTTTTCCGTTCCACCTTTGTAAAGGATAGTATCTTCGGAAGTCAATTCAAACATCCCTTTGGGGAGGACATGGTTTACCAGATAGCCGATATACTCCTTTCGTTCCTCGTCGTCAATTTCGGCACAATAGTCAAAATGACTGTTGTCCCCTTGCATGAGCGTGTCCTCGTTCAGGTAGTTGTCCTTCTCCACCCGTGTCTGGGTAATCTGAAAAATCTTGCTGTGCATAACTTTGAAATTTAATAGGTTATTTTTTTACTTTCCCTTTCATCGAGCCTTTTCGGCTTCTTGTCAGGGAGGGATTTTACATGCAGGACCAATAGCGGTAAGGGACGGGTAAGACAAGTAAACAGCCGGGAGACTTAACGGAATACCCACCCCGGAGGACGAGGCAGGAGCAGCGATATCCCGTCTGCCCCTGCCCGGCAAAAGACGGGGGACGGAAAGTCAATCTTTGATTTGGGAAGGCTGCCGTTAACCTCCGAAGGCCGTTAGCACAGCGGTACTTGAAGACCGGACAGCACGCTATACCTTTACATGATAAAATCGCACCGGCAAGGATAGCCGATGATGCGATATGGTAAGAACCGGAACGGGAAGCTAAAAGAGGGAGGAAAAACAGCCTGCGGTTAAAAAAGGATTCGCGACCTCTTTACGGCAGGAAACAAAATCCCCCGAACCTGCATGACAGATTCGGGGGCGTCACTCATAAGCGGTCGTGTTTGAACTTAATCCGTTATCCGATACTCGTTGATATTGACAAAGGCATCCTCGTTTTCCTTTTTCCATTCTTCAACGAGAGCTTCGACTTCCTGCTGCGATTTGACAGGCCGCTCTGCAAGGTCCTCCAGCCACTCGAACAGCCCCGACATATCGGCAAAGTATTCAGTGAGGTATTCCCCGTCATCCGTGCATACATCGGCGATATACTTGTCAGGAAAGTATTTGCCTTCATGGTCGTTTGTCCAGTATTCAACCATACCCGGCTCTTCCGATTGATAAAAATAGTAGAGAGAGGGGAATTTCTTGCAGACAAAATCGAATGTCTCGTTGCAAGGCGACCATGCGGTCATAGTCGAGAGTCTCAACACCTCTCCGTCGAATTGTGGAGTATCCCATTCGCCCCGACACCACACCTCGTTCCAATCGCCGCCCAAAGCGTCCACGAGGCAGCCGAGCCATGTCGTTCCAAATCCGTTTTTGACGGACGGCTCTTTCCGTTCCTGTAGTCTTTTCATCAACTCATAGAGGCTCTTCACTTCTTTTGCGTCGCCCTCTATCACATACGCAGTTGAACACCAATTCGGCATAATTTTGAATTTTAACTGTTGAACTTGTTTTTACTTTCCCTTTTCTCAAAGCCTTTTCGGCTTCTTGTCGGGAATTTTACAATGCAGGTCCAGCAACGGAAACGGGACGGGAAAGGCAAATAAATGGTCAGGAATTGAACGGAATACCCAACCCGAAGCGTATAGCGGTACGGGGGACTGAAAGTCAATCTCCGATTTGCGGAAGGCTGCCGTCCAATCCATGAAAACAATTAGCGCAGCGGTATTTGACGTCCGAACGGACGCTGCACCTTTGCATGGGAAAATCACACCGACAAGGATTGCCGATGATACGATAAGGAGAAGAATATAAAAACGCCGTCCCTCTCTTTCCGGTGACGACGTTTTCTTTTATAAAGGTAGGTTTGTTTTTTCGCGATAAGTGGAAAACAATACGCAGGGTTCCCTGTCCGATGGTTCAATGCTTATCCGTTTCCAGTGGGATTTGAACTCGGACACCGGGAACCTGATACCTCCTTTACGCAACTTGACAGGAACATGTATCAACCGGATTTCCGAAATGCAATGTGCTGCCATCAATGTTCTCAGGATGGGGGCTGATTGTGGAGACGCTTCCAAAGCAATGTACCCGGACAGCGTTGCCATAGACGACAGTTGCTCTTTTAGCAAGGAGGGCTCTACACTTATTTCTTCTTGTCCAGTTACGATGACACATTTACCGTCCTCGTAATAAAGCATGGCCGAGGCATTGCCCAAAAAGTTGCTTACACCAAACAACTCCGGTTTCAGGTACCAGTCTCGCAAACCGTCCTTGCGGGCAATGTAGCCATCTTTGGTGATTTGGGCCTGTAATATTAATTTCATACCTTAATTTAACGTCAGTTCGACGAAATTAAGTTATTAATTATTAGTAAAATAGCAATATA
>ERZ778497.28-NODE-28-length-139391-cov-9.443331_pt1 | contig 139391 bp, 121 predicted proteins | sample MGYA00509938_ERZ778497 | MGnify/ENA primary metagenome ERZ778497 (study PRJEB29527, sample SAMN07138969) | mouse gut metagenome | material: feces | host: mouse | place: China:Nanjing | collected 2016-01-25 ... | reverse complement strand
ATTATTTGATAATCAATGGGTTATTGCCCTAATCTAAAAATTGTCATATACTAAGCAACTTTTATCTTTCCAGCTCAAAGCTGGCACCTTTTTATTCTTGCTTCTGTATCCCGTGTCGTTAATATACTTGCGCATCAACATATCCTATAGTTGTAATTTGGTCAAAATATGGCTCCCACGGATGCTGATTCAGGCCAATCCTAAGTCCATAGAAATGTGTGCCCTCTGATCGGAGATTCTGCATTTTCTCAATCCTGTCCTTGCTTGTCAGGTTCATCACGAAGTCTGTCACCCAAAGAACATCCGCATTTATATACTCAGGATTTGACTCAAGAAGTTTGAATGTAGCATCAAGCATCTGTGTCGCATCTGTGTTGCCAGCAGGTGCCTTCTTCAGAAGAGTTATGATATTCTGTCCTTCCTTAAGGATATCCAAAGGCTTTATTGAAACCGAGAAGGCAATCAAAAAGCATTGTCTCTTTTCCTTCATCGCGATATCCACAGCCTGGATTATCACGGACTGGCTGATCTTCTGCGGCTTGCCGTCCATGCTGCCTGATGTGTCAAGGCAGATAATCATCGGACCTCTCTTGGCTGCCGGCTTCTTGTTCAGACTGCGCTCCGGATTCATGATCTCGGACTTATACCGGAATACCTGAAGTTGATCGCTAAGGTATTTCTGAATGAATACATTCTCGGTCTTGTCGTCAATGAAAAGAGCCAGTTCCGATGGCAAGAGAGAGCCAAGGTCATGTCCAGTAGTTACTCCGTATATGTCAGAGTGACTGGCATGCTCAAACTGCTGGGTGCTTCCTTGCTTGAGAGCCATCCATTCTTCTCCTGTATCACTGGATATCCGTCCCATCTTTCCCACGATTTGCGAGATCTCAGGGTACACTTTCTGAAGCTTCACTTGACTGAGCAGACGTTCAAAATCAAACGTAGTCCATAGTCCGTTCATCATGTTCCAGCACTGGCGGAACTGTTCCTGTGAGGTGCTTGTGGCATCCAGGTAACGCTCTATGTTCTTCTGGTTGTTGGACCATTGGGTTTCGAAGTTCTTTTTGGATTGTTCAGTAGCATCCTCCTTGACTTTCTTCAGTTTGTTCATCAGGGCTCTGTTCCAATCCAGGCACATTGTTTCCCACATCTTCGGATCTCTTGCATTCTCTCCTTCGCTGAAGAGCCTCTTATAGAAGTTCCCGGGAAAGCCATATTCTCCGAAATTTTCCGTGGCATCCTTGACCAATCCTTGCCATCCATGAGAAATTCTTTTTGGAGTCCAAGTTAATGCTTCTCTGATTCTATTCTGTGCTGTTTGGGCCTTTTGAAAATCAAAGCGGATACGATCTGAGACACTATATATGAACCTCATAATCGTCCTTTTGAATATCATGGATTTCAGAGGGTCAGCCAATGCCGCTATCTTTACCATGGGACGGTTCAACAACTCGGCAAGATAGTTACAAAGAGCATCTTCGTCATCAGGATTCGCGAATATTCCTGTAGACAGATACTTGTCAATATGCTCCTCATAGTACTCTCCTGGGTAGAAACGTTGCTTTCCTCTTTCTGCCCACTGCTCGCATCCTTTCCCGATAGAGTATTCCAGAACCATGTTCAGATTGCAGCATGGTACAAGCTCATTGTTGTACAGACAATATCTGCACCCGAACCCATCAGTGCGTATCATGACCTCTGCAATTTCATATGATCCACCTTCATCCGCTCAAGGTGCTTTCTGAGCTTGATGATCTCCGTCTGAGAAGTCATCACTTCATTCTTAGCGATGAAGATATTCTCATCGAACGACTTCTCCAGTTGAATCATCTCATCCTCGATGTCTGCAAACTCCTGGATATAATCAGTGTCGCTGTACTTCATCTCAAACAGCATATTATCTGCTTGTTCTCCATCCTCGATATACTCAAGTTCATACCTGACACCATTGATGTAAACACATCCTTCTCCTCTGAATAGTTTCACATCAATCTTTCCAGCTACGCCGCTTCGGTCTGTGACTTCCGCACCAACGCCTTCGACAGAGTGAATCAGCAGCTTGTTGTTCTCATTTGCAGCCGGGAAGAGCATGGCCGCTTTTGCCTCGGTCCACTCAAATGACAGGTCCAGGTAATCAAACATATAGATGAATGTATTTCCTGTACCGTGATTCTTGATATAGTAATACCCGTTGTCATAGATCTTGAGTTTCTTATCAAGGTCGCGATAAAGTACTTTCTCCATGGCATCTCTCAACTGGAAAGCCTTAAGGTCGTTATTGAGTTTCTGCTGCAGCTTATTTATTCGCACTTGAATCGGGTAGGCCAGTGCTTCAAGTACGATGTCTTTTACATCGATGTATTCGCTTGGATTGTTCCATAGGCAATGATGAACGATGTACAAGTCTGAGAGCTCAACCTCCTTATGACCTCTCATGTAAGCTTCAACCTTTAGAAGGCGTACTGTCTTCTTCCACCTGCGGTCGCTGACATAGATGCTTTTTCTGAGCCCGGAATCATCCACAAGCACGTCATTGAGTTTCTGGCGGATGAATGTGATTGTCTTTAGTACATCATCCCCGACCTTGACCTTATCGATGCCTTTCTGCCACACGTCATACTCCTGCTGTGAGATAGGATTACGCACATTGCCAGCCACATCGGAATCATCAAGAAGCATTCTGTAGAAGTCTTCCTCTTTTCGTATACTCTTGCTCACAACGCGGATAAGGAACCTGTCCCAAAGGGCTTCCAAACCCTCACCCTGTGCTGGAAGCTCATTACTTGCTGCAATAAGAAGTTTCAACGGAATTGCCATCTCGCGACTGCCATTGCGGAAGAGCTTCTCGTTAAGCACAGTAAGAAGAGAGTTCTGAATAGCCGGACCTGCCTTCCATATTTCATCAAGGAAGACCACATCGGCGCTGGGGAGATATCCTTCAGTTATACGCTCATACTGCCCGCTGTCCTTAAGCTTCGCAATACTGACTGGGCCGAACACTTCGTCCGGAGTCGAGAAGCGCGACATAAGGTATTCAAATGAGTTGGCATCCTTGAATACGTTCTTGATAGAGCGCGCAATCATAGACTTTGCCACTCCTGGAGGGCCAAGAATGAGGATGCTCTCTCCTGCAATAGCTGCCAATAACGCCAATTTCAGCTCACGCTCCTTATCATACACGCCCTTATTAATATCCGTGACAATATTGGATATTTTTTCTGATATAGTCATAAATGATGTTTTTTCTGAGTGCAAAGTAAATATAGCGCTGTGCCAAATTGGAGCACAAAGAAAGTTTTTCCACACCCATTATGTAAAATCATCCGATAAAATTGATTTGGCAAGCGAAAAATCAAGGCTCTCAAAAGCGGGATGGCTACAAAACTCAACTGCTGATAAAGTTTCTGTGTATATAGGGATAGTCATTTGATTCCTTCAATCTGAGTCATCCGGCAGACTTTCTCATATATTCCGATCAAACTTATCGCTTTTATATCATCGGCTCTGGTTCCAGGGCAGTTTTTTCATTTTCAGTCATGTCTGTACCCAATACTCCGGTAAAGTCCGGTTCCACGTGCGGAACATCAGGCTGCAACAGAGACTTGGACTGACTCCCGTCTCGCCAGGTTGACCACGTCAGCTGTACGGATACCGAAGAAGAGCGGCATTATCTCTGTCGATTTTAGCCTCGCCGCCATCTTTCGCAGTCCGTAATGCTCCTTCTGAGTGCCGAATGAGCCTTCCAACGTTGTGGCTCTTACACTGGCAAGTTCTCTCTTGGCCGCATTCTTTAACTCGTTCGTGCCTGCACGACCTTTCTGAGTGAACGAGGTCTCAATACCGTTCTCCTTGCAGAAAGTCCTGTTGGCGTTTACGGAGCAACATTGAACACCGCATAGCTTCTTCACGGGCACTCCTGTCAGTTTCTCTGGCAATGACACGCACCTTACCCTCTGGTGTAAAGAAAGCCTTCCGGTCCCGCTCCGTTCTCAAACTCTTCGGGTTATCTCCAATCAGAGCAAACGATACCGACATCTCCAGAAGCAGAAGAAGCGACTTGATGCGTCCAAGCTCAGAGGTCTTTAAACTCTCTTTGTATCGCTGACAAAAATCCAACTCTGTAAATGAAATCTCTTGCTGGATGTCGGTTTCGTACTTTTACCATGAGGTTTTCTACTTCATTTCCTCTGAAATGAGCCTTTCCACAGCATTCGGAATTTTTATTCCATTCCACTAAGACATGAAATGTTATCACATTAATAATCAATTGATTATATTTCTTGAATTTATTTCATGACAATCCCTAAAATAGGGGATGCTTCCATTTTTGGGAGTCAGCCCTTATTGATTATTCCCGTCTCGCCAAACAGTGCTTATGCGATAACGTCAGTTAAATGGCATTGGGGGAGAATAAGTGGTTGCAGTTGCGTCACGAGCGGATCCAGGCGCGTTTTCACAAAGGCGGCAGAACATACTTGACGACCAGTTTTTCACCAGGCCTGTTTTATGGTAATTTCAATATTCCACGGCTTAGCGCATGCGGAGAACTGAAAGCCAGCTGTCAAGCGTGTCTTTGATGTCTTGCCAAACTTTTTCTTTTCCGGTTTCGTTGAGAATCTCATGACGCATGCCTTCGTATGAGACTGATGAAACATTGGTGTAGCCGGCTTTTTTTATGGCCTGCACTGCCTTGCCGAAGTCTTTGTCGCTTGTCCTGCAAGGGTCATCCTGTCCTGAGACGAATAGGACCGGAAGGGCCTTGTTGGATGCTGTCCAGCCTTTCCCCGAATAACAGTCCTGCATCAGTCCGAACAGATTGTCGAATCCGTTTGCTGTAAACTGATAGTTGCACAGGCTGTTGGCATTGTATGTCTTTACAACTTCGCTGTCAGAGCAAATCCATGCGTTCGGGCCTTCATTCTTGAATTTGCTGTTGAATGAGTCAAAGCCTATCTTTTGTATGAATTTCGGACGGTATTGCGGCCCTCTGAACCATGAGAACAATTTTGCAAGCATCCTGCCTATTCCCGCTCCGGGGTTTTTGCTCGGACTTCCGCATACAATCAGCCCCTCAATCTTGTCGTCATACCTTTTTGTGAATGAGCGGACTGCCATCGAGCCCATGCTGTGTCCGAAAAGGAACAGGGGAATGCCCGGAAACATCCCGTGCGCAAATGTGTTTACTGCAAGTATGTCTTCTACAAGGGCTTTCCAGCCGCCGGAGTAGAAGAACCCGAGATGCTCCTCGGATTTGACGGATGCTCCGTGCCCTCTGTGGTCGTGTATTATGCATGCATATCCGTTGTCGCAAAGGTATTCCATAAAAAGAATATATCTTTCCTTATGCTCGCACATTCCGTGTGAAAATTGTACTATCGCCTTCGGGGCGGCGTTTTCTGCTGCACCTTTGTCCGGTGTGCATATGAGCAGGCTCAGATCAAGGTTGTCGTGTTTCGATTTTATGTGTTCCTGTATCGTTTTCATGTTATTTTGACTCATGTTATGACAAAGGCGGGATTGGCTATAAATAATGTGCCAAATGAACATGTGATGCCATGATTCATTGTCCGGACTTTATCTTTCTGCTTTTGAATGTTCTTGGGATAGGAGTCGTGAAGCTCATAAGCTTGCCTGTCCACGGGTGGATGAATTCCAGGGTGCGGGCATGCAGGGCGAGACGTCCGATAGGGTTGCTTGCCGCTCCGTATTTTCCGTCACCGGCCACAGGGCATCCCATGTCGGCGCAATGGACCCTTATCTGGTTTTTGCGGCCGGTCTCAAGTTCAAATTCTACAAGGGAATATCCGGTCTCATTCAATTCTTCAAGAACTCTGTAGTGTGTCACTGCTTTCTGTCCTCCGTTGTCCCTCGGGCTGGAATACATTTTCAGTGTCCTGGGATCTTCCATAAGCCAGCTGGTCACGGTTCCTTCGCTGTTTCTTGGGCATCCTTCAACGACTGCCACATATCTTCTCGCCGTGACGGTTTCGTTCCAGTTTTCCTGCAAGGCATCCTTTGTCTGCAGGTTTTTGGCGAATACGAGCAGGCCGGAAGTGTTGCGGTCTATCCTGTGAACGATGAATATACGTGGCCTTTCCATCCGTCTGCGTCCGTCAGACCATGTGTCCCATCTCATTCTTTGGTTTCCGCCTCTCCTGCCCATTGGCTTGGCCTCTCTGACATAATCCGTAAGAATTGAATATGCGGTATCTTCTCCTTCACGACCTGCTGATATCGTAAGCAGGCCACTCGGCTTTTCAATGACGATAAGCCACTGGTCTTCATAGACTATCCTGATGTCCTTGTCATGATTGCCGGATGTGCGGCTGCTGTGTCTGGAAGGATTGGCAGCTCTTTCGTGTCTGGTATTCCTGCCGTTCTTGCCATGAGCACCGTATTTGCCGGTGGCTCCATGATTTTTACTGTCAGATTTATGTTCGCCGTGTCCTATATCTTGTTTCATTTCATTTCTGTTTTCCCGTTTCCGGTCGCAAATCTACAAAAAACGCAAGAATCTGCCGGCTGTTCTTATTAAATGTTTATGTTTGGAGATGCTTGCGTGATGAGCAGGCGGTTTATTTTGTTGTGCTGGGGCTGCTTGCTTGGTAAATGAAAGTACTATGAAAATGAATTCTTGCATTGAGTGATGTTGATTATTACTGCTGTGTGATGTGCCGGCGTTCCCAATATGCATTGTCATGTCCTGTTGGGAACGTATGGTTTGTGTAACCTCTTGCTTTACAGGTTCTTACGAAATTATATGGTTCCCAACGTGCTATGAGTTGTTCTGTTTGGAACCCGGTGCTTTTGTAATCCCTTGATTATTAATGTTGTGAGCAAAGCCGACGTTCCCAATGTGCGCAATTATGTCCCGTTGGGAACGCAAAGCTCGTAAAATTGTGAAATCGCACAGCGCAGAAGCACTTTGGAACCTGAATAGTGCTGCCTGACATGGAAAGACAGGGTGCGGACGGGTATTTTGCGGCATGATGCCGTGTTTTTGAAACGAATTGAATATCTTTGCAAATTATCCGTGATGCATTTTGCGGAATATTATTGATTGTGAATATGACAGGCAAGGCTACCATATGGGACCCGCTCAGGAAAAAGGAAGTTGCGCTCACTCCGGAGGAGAGAGTGCGGCAGTGGTGCATCGGGGTGCTTGCAGGCCAGCTTGGAGTTCCTGTGCACATGATGATGAGCGAGGCTCCGTTCCGTCTTGGCGGAAAGCAGTACAGGGCCGATATAATTGTCTATGACAGGAAAGGCCGCCCTTTGGTTGTGGTGGAATGCAAAAGACCTGAGGTGGAGCTTAGCGGTGCTGTTCTTGATCAGGCTGTGCGTTACAATATGGTGCTGGATGTGCTGTATATGATTATCACCAACGGCAGGAATACTTGCATTTGCAGGCGTGTCGTTGATGGAGGGGCGCGGAGGTATGTGTTTGTTGACACTATTCCGGCTTATGCGGCAATGCTTGAAGAGCTGGCTTCTGAAGAGGCTTGCCGGAATCCGTAATAATGTGGCCCCCTCCTGATGCCTTGTGGATGTATTGGGCCGCGAAGGAAGCATGGCTTGCCGGCCATGTGCCTGATGCTGATGCCGGAGCGGAAACTTCAGTTCCGAAAAGCATATGAGTCCGGAAAGCATATGGCTCCGCAATGCCATTGGTTCATGAATATAAATGATTTGAATGTAAACGAGATTTGATATATGTCAGCAACAATAACTGAAGGTTTTCTTGACCACCGTATATTCCGTATTGTCTCAGATGCGGCGGAGGAACTTGGTGTCCGTGCCTTTGTAATCGGAGGGTATGTGCGGGATTGTTTTCTGGGGCGTCCGAGCAAGGACATTGACATCGTAGTTGAAGGAAGCGGCATTTCACTTGCTGAGGTGGTGGGGGCAAAGGTGCATAGCCATGTTTCGGTATTCAAGAACTTCGGAACTGCCATGTTGCGTTTCCAGGGTGTTGAGGTGGAGTTTGTCGGTGCCCGCAAAGAGTCGTATCGACGTGATTCGCGCAAGCCTATTGTTGAGGACGGCACGCTTGAGGATGACCAGCTGAGGCGTGACTTTACGATTAATGCCATGGCATTCAGTCTTCAGAAAGAGGACTTCGGTGCTCTTGTGGACCCTTTCGGAGGCATACGTGACCTTGCTGCCGGGATTATCCGCACGCCGCTTGACCCTGATACGACATACAGCGACGATCCGCTCAGGATGATACGTGCCATCCGTTTTGCGACTAAGCTGACTTCTGACCGGATGGCTTTCAATATAGTGCCTGAATCACTGGAGTCCATAAGCCGCAACAGCGGAAGGCTTGAAATACTTTCCAAGGAACGGATTGTGGACGAGCTTAACAAGATACTTGTGACCCCGAAGCCTTCTATAGGATTCCGTCTGCTTGATGAGACTGGGCTGCTTGACTTGATTCTTCCTCAGCTTACCAAGCTTAAGGGCGTGGAAACCGTTGAGGGAAAAGGGCATAAGGAAAATTTCTCTCATACTTTGGAGGTTCTTGACAATGTGGCTTTTTCGGAGAGCGAAGCAATAAGGGCAGGTCTGCTCAAGGATTATGTGTTTGAAGACGGTGCTGAAATTGAAAAAGTCCGTACTGAACCTAATGTATGGCTGCGCTGGGCCGCTTTGCTGCATGATATAGCGAAGCCTGCCACAAAGCGTTATGACCATGCGCTCGGGTGGACTTTCCATGGGCATGAAGTCGTGGGGGCAAGGTGGGTGCCTAAGATTTTCACTGCGCTGAAAATGCCTCTTAACGAGAAGATGAAATATGTGCAGAAGCTTGTGGGACTGCATCTTAGGCCTATCGCGCTTGTTACTGAGGAAGTTACTGATTCTGCTGTGCGCAGGCTTCTCTTTGATGCGGGAAACGATATTGATGACCTTATGCTTCTGTGCAGTGCCGACATAACTTCAAAGAATCCGCGTAAGGTGGCGCGCCTCAAGGCTAATTTTGATCTTGTGAAGAGCAAGCTGGTTGAGGTTGAGGAGAAGGATGCCATACGGAATTTCAAGAATCCGATAACAGGAGATTATGTTATGGATTTGTTCGGCATTGAGCCATGCAATCTGATAGGGCAGCTTAAGGAGGCGGTCAAGAATGCGATTCTTGACGGGCAGATTGAAAATTCATTCGAAGCCGCGGACCTCTTCATGCGTGAGAAGGCGGCCGGAATGGGACTTCATCCCCTCAAGTGATTCCTGACCGCACTCACGTAATACCTTTGCTATGGGGCTTGTCGGAAAATATATATCATATATAAGGGATATAAGGAGATATTCTCCGAGGACTGTCCGGATTTACGAAGATGTGCTCAGGCATTTCACCGATTTTGCCTGTGAGGAAAACGGGCACGGGAATGCCGGGGAACTTGCTGCCGTGCTCAATCCATCTGAGATAAGGCGTTATGAGGTGCATCTTCTTGATGACTGTGCCATGAAGCCCAAAACGGTAAATCTGCATCTGTCGGTGCTCGGCGGGTTCTGCCGTTATCTGATAAAAGAAGGAGTGCTCAATTCCAATCCGGTGAGGCTTGTGCCGCGGCCGAAGATGGAAAAGCGCTTGCCTGTATTCTATAAAGGCGATGCCATGGAGAGATATTTCCGTGACAGTGATTTGTACGCGTCTCGTGATATGCTGGACATTTTCATGGAATGTCATGATACGCCTCACGGCAAGGAACTGTATGTGAAGCGTCTTGCAAGGGCTGTGATTTCAATGCTTTATTGTCTTGGGCTTCGTCGCGCTGAGCTTGTAGCGCTTGATGTGTCAGATGTCGATTTTGGCCGAAAAGTTGTGAAAGTTGTCGGCAAGGGAGATAAAATGCGCGAAATTCCCATGATAGTTTCGCTATGTGAAGAAATTTCCTTATATTTGAAAGCAGTTGAGACGATGACGGGAAGGAGAAGGTCTGTGAAAGAACCGCTGCTTGTCACTTATTCCGGCAAACGTCTGTATCCGGTATATGTGGACAGGGTAGTGAAGAGCGAACTTGGAGATGTTCCCGGCATAACGGGGCGCAAGTCACCGCACGTGCTCAGGCATTCCGTTGCCACGGGGCTTCTTGACGGCGGGACTGACCTCAATTCGATAAAGGAGCTTCTCGGGCATTCTTCGCTGGCGGCCACTCAGGTCTATACCCACAGCAGCATCGCCCGGCTGAAACAGATTTATGAATCCGCCCATCCACGGGCAAAAAACGGAGGTAAAAATGGACATTAGGGTACAATCCATCAAGTTCAATGCAGACCAGAAGCTGTTGGACTTTGTCGAGAAGAAGTTCTCAAAATTCGAGAGATTCAATGATTCCATAAGCGGAGTAGATGTGGCCCTTTCCCTTCTCCCGGACCACGACAACAAGAATGTCAAGGTCCAGGTCAGCATACCGGGAGGCACAATCGTAGTGGAGAGAAATGCCAAGACCTTCGAGGACGCGGTAGTTGACTGTGCTGACATCATCAAGGAGAAGCTTGTGAAAGCAAAGGAAAAGAAAATGCAATAATTCGGGTTTGAATGGGGCTGCTAAATGTTATTCAAGCCCCATTCTTTTTTATGCCGGAAAATATCAGGTGTTTTCTGCCTTTACTTATAATAATCGTAGAATGAACATGAACTCCATTCAAAAGTCCTTTGTGGCCATAGGGCTTTTTCTTGTTGCCAGTGCTGTTTCTGCCAAAGATTTGAACAGCAAATTTCAACTTTTGCCGCTTCCACAGAAGGTGGAAGTCTTTTCGGACAACGGGCTGAGAGGCTGCGACCTCTCCTTTATTGTCACTGAGGGTGAACTTGCCATGCCTGTTCTTGGGCCGTTGACAGGATGTCTGCCGCAATTCCGTAATGCCGGGAAGGGCATCGTCATGCGCCTGACTGACAAGGGTACGCCTGAATCTGAGGAAGGGTATCTGCTGGAAGTCGGGAAAAATGGAGTCACCATTTCATCCAGAGCAAGTGCCGGCCTTTTTTATGGATGCCAGACATTGGAGCAATTGATGGAAGACAGCCGTGACTTCAACCTTGTAATTCCGCAAATGCGGATAACAGATTATCCGCAGATTGGTTACCGTGCTGTCCATTTCGACAACAAGCACCACTTGGACCGTACTGAATATTATTATCGCACGATAGATAAACTGGCGAGCTACAAGATAAATGCCGTCATATGGGAGATTGACGACAAGCTGCGCTTCACCAGGCATGCGGAAATCGGTGCGCCCAATGCCTTGAGCAAGCAGGAAGTGAGGGCCATAAGCCGGTATGCAAAGGAAAGGAACATAGAAATAACTCCTTTGGTGCAGGGGTTGGGACATGCAGGATACATACTGAAACACCATTGGGAACTGCGTGAGAACCCGGCAAGTGACTGGGAGTTTTGTCCGTCCAATCCGGCCACTTACGATTTGCAGTTCGATTTGTACAAAGATGCGTTGGAGGCTATGCCAGACGGAAAATACCTGCATATCGGCGGCGATGAGATTACGGCCATTGGTATTGATGAACGCTGCAAGGCAACAGGAAAGACTCCTTTTGAATTGCAGATGGAATGGCTTAAGAAAGTCTGCGACTTTGCACTGGCAAATGGAAGGACGCCTATATTTTGGGATGATATGCCTATAAAATATGCTGGGCTTTGGGGGTTCGTGAACAGTTCCGGACTGACTGATGAAGAGTTGGAGATAGGATGGAATACGGAAAAGCTGGATGAGGCCATAGAACTGTTTCCAAAGGACTGCATATACATGCGTTGGAGATATGATGACCCGACTTCGGCGTCTCATTGCCTGCTGCTGGACTGGTATCAGAAGAAAGGGCTGAAGGTGATGGCCGCGACAGCTGCGGCAACCGGCGGTTCCAGCTTTATGCCAAGGAACAATTCAAGGGCTCAATATATAAAGGACTTCAGTGCGCTGGTTGCCCAAAATGGCCTCAGCGGAATATTGGCGACTGCATGGGATGACGGTGCTCCGCATATGGAAACGGTTATGAGGGGATTTGTGGCGCAAGGCGAATACGGCTGGAATACTCAAGGCAGAAGCATTGACGAGTTCATAGCTGCCCATGCGCAGCGTGAATTTGCTTTGTCTTACAGGCATATGGATTTCTTGAGAGAATTGGAGCAGTCGGCCTTCTTCTTTGACAATGCCCTGATTACCTCCGGTTCGAGGAATCCTGCCTGGGGTGTGAAAAAGACATTCGTATTGCTGGGTATGCCGGATGCCGATATGCCGGGCGATTGGTCAGAAAAATATGCGGACAGGATACAGGGTGCTGTTGCTGAAAAAGACAGGTATGAGAGGATTGAAGCCGGTATAAAGGAGGCGTTGGCCCATTCGCGGAGAAACCGTTACACTTTGGAGGTATATAGGCAGACGAACCGCATGTTCTATTATCCCGCGCAGGTGATTCTGGCATTGGAGGCATACGATAAAGCCAATACGGATGCTGAGAGAAAACAGGCTGTTCTTGAGCTTGAGGATGTGTGCCGGGATTTTAGCCGGATGCGTGCGGATTTTGAAAACGTGTACTCGCAGACCAGGTTCATGCAGAATCCAGCCGGATATATTGCCGACCATAACCATCACAACCACTTGGCGGCTTTGACCGACAACAGCGATTGGTGGTTTCTCTATGAGTTGCCTATGACTCGTAAAATCAACGAGTGGGTTGGCTCCATGGAGCGATAAACTGGTCTGCTGCATCATAAAATTAATGCCACTGTTGCCTTTCAGGAGGTTTGCTGTGGCATTTTTGTTTTTATTAAGCAGAACAAAAATCATTTGAGGACAAACTGCTTCTTTATATGGATGTTGCGTACAATCCGCAGAGGTCGCATTTGAAGTTCTTTTCTCTGTTTTTTGAAAAGTTGCCTGTTGTGAAAGATAGTCATGTCATAACTGTTGAGGTGACGACAGACGACGGGCGGGTGTTGTCCGGGAGCATCGTCATGGATTTTGCGGAATGAGTCGGGAGGATGTAAAGGCTGCCGGTTGCCGTGGCGGATTTTCATGCCAAGTTTGTAAATGTCTCGTGTAAAATTCATACCTTTGTCATGATATGGCAAAAGGATTTGTAGAGACTGATGCTCTGTGCAGGAGTATAGTTGAAGACGCCCGCAAAGGCGTCTTCAAACCTGTATATCTGCTTATGGGCGAGGAACCGTATTATGTGGATATGGTTTGTGATGCTATTGTGGAGCATTGCCTTGACGAGAGCGAGAAAGATTTCAACCAGACGGTGTGCTATGGGGCGGATGTGAGTGCTGATGCGGTCATAACTGCAGCACGCCGCTATCCTATGTTTTCCGAGCGGCAGCTTGTTGTGGTGAAGGAGGCGCAGATGATGAAGGGGCTGGAAGATCTTGCCCTATATTGCCAGAAGCCTCTGGAGTCAACTGTGCTTGTGATTGCCATGCATGGTGCGGGTGCGGACAAGAGGAAGTCGTTCTACAAGACTGTGTCCAAGATGGGCGTGGTGGTGGATTCGCCTCTGCTTAGGGACTATGAGATGCCGCGCTGGATTTCGATGTATTATAAAAGCCGTGGGCTGGGTATTTCTCCTGATGCGGCAGCTCTTCTTGCCGAATATGCTGGCACAGACCTGAACAAGATATCCATTGAGACGGAAAAAATGCTCAAGAACCTGCCTGAGGGCACGTCTGAAGTGAGTGCGGCTGACATTGAGAAAAATGTCGGCATAAGCCGTCAGTTCAGCATCTTCGAGCTTACGAGGGAATTGTCTTCCAAAAATGCACCGAAGGCTTTGCGTATCGCTGCCTATATCGGCTCGTCTGCGAAATTTGCCATGCCTATGGCAGTCAGCGCATTGTACATGCATTTCAACAGGATTCTCAAATACGGGGCACTGCTTTCCTCAGGTCAACGTCCGGACAGCGGTGCTAAGGCCAGGGTACTCGGTGTCAACCCGTACTTTTTCGCGGAATATGACAAGGCGGTGCGGAATTATCCCGTGCGCAAGTGCATGGGGATAATCGCTCTGCTGAAGGAGTATGACTATAAGGGCAAGGGCGGTGACGTCGGGGAGGCTTCTCCTGCTGAGCTTATGGTTGAGCTTACTGCGAAGATACTGAATGCATAGGCCCTGCTGGACGCCTGGAAAAACGGGACGCCTGAAAAGAATATGAAAGAAACAATTAAATATAATGACCATGGGAATAATCCAATGTAAAGATGTGTGCAAGAGCTTCGGTGAGAAAATCGCTCTTGACCATGTGTCGGTTGACATTCCTAAAGGACAGATTTTCGGACTTCTCGGCCCTAACGGTGCGGGAAAGACGACTCTGATAAGGATAATCAACCGTATAACCATTCCTAACGGCGGTTCGGTCCTGTTTGACGGCCGTCCGATAACCCAGGATGATGTGGAGAAAATAGGCTATCTTCCTGAGGAGCGCGGACTGTACCGCAAGATGAAGGTCGGTGAGCAGGCAATGTATTTTGCCCGTCTGAAGGGCATGAGCTCGAGGGATGCGGCCGCTGAACTTAAAAAGTGGTTCGTGAAGTTCGGCATAGAGAGCTGGTGGAACAAGAAGGTTGAGGAACTTTCAAAGGGAATGGCCCAGAAGGTACAGTTCATAACCACTGTGGTCCACAAGCCGTCTCTGCTCATTCTGGATGAACCTTTCTCGGGCTTCGACCCTGTGAATGCGCAGGTGATACGTGAGGAGATACTCCGTCTGAAGGAAGAGGGGGCGACAATAATACTCTCGACCCATAATATGGAGTCTGTGGAGGAATTGTGTGACAATATAGCCTTGATAAACAAGTCCCATGTCGTGATATCCGGAGGCGTGGATGAAATCCGCCGCAAATACGGAAACAATAATGTGGAGCTGGTATATACCGGTGGAGCGATATCTTCTGCTGAGGGAGTTTATACCATACTTTCGGACGAGGATGAGGGAGGGCGTCATACTGCTGTGCTCTCGCTTGATGGCGGCGGCTGCGGAAATGCCGTCCTGTCTGATGTGCTTTCGCGCGGTGTCACGGTCAATTCATTCAAGGAACTTGTGCCGAGGATGAATGACATTTTCATCAAACTTGTAACTGAGGAGGAATAAGCCATGAAATTCAGGAACATACAGACTGTCATAGCACGTGAATATCTTACACGTATAAAAAAGAAATCATTTCTTCTGATAACATTCCTCGGTCCGGTATTCTTTGCGGCAATCTGCATTGTGCCGAGCCTTATAATGTTCTTTGCCGAGGACAAGGGCAAGCAGGTCGGTGTAATCGACCAGTCCGGAATCGTCATGGAGAAGTTCGTGAGCACGGAAGCTGTCGCATATACCGATTATTCGGCGGAGCATCCGGACAGCCTTAAGGCGCATTTCCGGGACTACGGGCTTGATGCGATGGTTGTGATATCTCCGATAGATTCCGCCTCAAGGTCGGTTTCGGTAACGGCTTATTCATCTTCGCCGCTGAGCGTTGACATGAAGGAGTCCATCGGCTCAAAGGTTGATGATGCCATTGAGGACTGGAGGCTGGGCCTTTATGATGTGGGGGACCTTAAGCAGATTATGTCGGAGGTCAAGTCTGATGTGTCTGTGACGACATATACGCTCGGAGAGGACGGTGAGGAGAAACTTTCTTCTTCTGAGGTATATATGATAATCTCCCTGGTGCTTTCCATGATTATCTACATGTTCATCGCGATGTTCTCCGGAATGGTCATGCAGAGCGTCATTGAGGAAAAGGCAAGCAGGGTTGTGGAAGTGCTGGTGTCCTCCGTTAAGGCTACTGAGCTGATGTTCGGCAAAATCATTGGTGTGGCGTGCGTGGCTCTTACGCAGTTCCTGCTGTGGGTTGTCCTTACGGCGGTTCTTGTTACGGGAGTTTCCGCATTCATCGGTTTTGATTCGATAATGGACAGCACCTCTGTGCAGACCGAGCAGATGAACCAGATGGCGCAGGGGCTTGGCATGGACCAGGATATGATGGAGGCAGCAGGAATGGCTATGCCGTCAGCCGCTGAAATTGCTGACCAAAGCGAGCTTGGAGCCATAGTGTCAACTTTGAGCGAGCTTAATTATGTCCAGCTTATCCTTGGATTCATCGTATATTTCGCGCTGGGATACCTGCTTTATGCCTCATTGTTTGCCGCTATAGGTTCGGCTGTTGAGAATGAGGCAGATACACAGCAGTTGCAGATTCCGGTTACAATCCCGCTTCTGATAGCTTTCTTCATAGCTTTCTACGCTTTCAAGGCTCCTGACAGCGCTGTTGTGTTCTGGGGTTCAATGATTCCTTTCACATCTCCGATAGTAATGCTGGCCCGTATTCCTTTCGGAGTGCCTGCATGGGAACTGGCCCTTTCCATTGCGCTTCTGGTTGCAGCTTTTGTTGCGTGCGCCTGGATGTCGGCGAAGATTTACAGGATAGGAATACTTATGTTCGGTAAGAAGACCACGTTCAAGGACCTGTGGAAGTGGCTCAAGCAGGACTGAGGCAGAGGTTTATGAAATTTCTTGATGGAATTATGAGGAAGATTTGTTTTATTGCGGCGGCATTTGCTGCCGCATTTGTGACGACGGCCTGCCTTGATGCCGCTGCACAGGAATATTCATGGGAATCCGTGCTGATGGACGGCAGCAGGACCGGCTGCACGGCGACCCGACGGGATAATGTGGTTGAGGCGCTCGGAAGATTCAAGGGGTGCCGTTATGTGGCACCTTCAGGTGAGGTGTTCAGACGTAATTCTCCGGCTGCGAAAGCCGCAAGGATTGTGATTGATGCACAGCCTGAAATGGCAAGGGTGAAAGAAGTCATAGCTTATTCTCCTGAGGCGATGGAGGTGACATATCCGGAGGGAGCCTTGTCCAATTGGTTCATAGGAATCGTTATGGACAAGACTGCCGCTCTTGCGGGGAAGAAGGTTGATATCGGTGTCGGCAATTTCGGCGGAATCCGTGTCAATATGCCAAAGGGAGACGTCATGCTTGATGACATGATTTCCATGTTCCCGTTCAAGAACCAGCTTGCGTATGTGGAGCACAAGGGAAGTACGATACGCAGAATAATAGAGAAGATGGCAGCATCGCGTTTTCAGGTGCTTGGGGGTGTTAGGGTAGTTGCCAGAGACGGCAAGGTCGTGTCGCTTGAAATCGGGGGAGAGCCTCTTGATGATGACAAGATATATGGCATGGCTACCATCTCTTTCCTGCTTAACGGAGGTGACGGGCTGATGCTCGGCTGTGATGCCCTTGATATAGAGAAGTTTGATGTTGACATCATTGATGCAGTCCTGGAGCGTGTCTATGCTGATACTGCTGCCGGAAGGCCTATAGTTTCACAGGCGGACGGACGCGTGGTCATATTGGATTTTTGAAATTAAACCGGACATGAAAATTTACAATAATATGAAATGTGCATTTTGCGCCGTGCTTTCAGTGCTGTTTGCCCTGTCTGTCTCGGCTCAGCAGCTGACGGTGCTTCATGTTAACGATACCCATAGCCATATTGAGGCGGAGCGCTCCGGCAAGGAGACAGGACTCGGAGGAGTGATAGAGCAGGCTGCGTATATAGGTCAGGTACGGGATGAGGCCGGGAAGAGGAATGTCCTGCTCCTGCATGCGGGTGATTTCGGGCAAGGGACGTCTTATTTTTCCGAACTTCATGGTGACATCGAGATTTCTCTGCTGAATGCCATGAAGTTTGATGCCGCATGTCTTGGCAATCATGAGTTCGACAACGGGATGGATGAGCTTGCCAGAAGGCTGCGCAGTCTGAAGGTTCCTGTGGTTTGTGCCAATTATGATTTTGCCGGCACTCCTCTCGAGAAGCTTGTGAAGCCTTATGTGGTTGTCAGGAAGGCGGGGAAGAAGATTGGCATAATAGGCTTGCTCACGGATGTTCGTGATGTGGTTGACGGGGATATCGCTGCCTTGCTCAAATATGAGGAGCCTGCGGTCGTCGTGAATCGGCATGCCGCATATCTGAAAGATGTGAAGGGCTGTGATTTGGTGATATGCCTTACTCATCTCGGGTATGAGGGTGAGTCATATACTGACCCTGAGCTTGCCGCCGATACAAGGAATGTGGATGTGATTGTCGGAGGGCATTCGCACACGCTTCTGGATTCGGAAAAGATTTTCAAAAATCTTGACGGTGAGGATGTCGTTGTCGTGACGGACTGGAAGTGGGGCATGAGAGTGGGACGTCTGACTGTAGATTTCTGATACGTTTTTGGACATGAAATCAAAATGATTTATGGGAATAGTGGAACTTGCGGTAATTGCGGCGGGCGTCTCGATGGACGCCTTTGCTGTATCTGTATGTAAGGGGCTGTCTGTCAGGAAACCTGGTGCCCGTCATTATTTATCTGCCGCGTTGTGGTTTGGCGGTTTCCAGGCCATGATGCCTTTGGCGGGGTATTTCCTCGGGGTGCGCTTTGCCGGCTTTGTGTCCGATGTTGACCATTGGATAGCCTTTGTGCTGCTCGGAATGATAGGAGGTAACATGATTCGTGAGGCTTTGTCGGGGGAGGATTGCAAGGAAGACCCTGATTTTTCATTCAGGACTATGCTTGCACTTGCCGTGGCTACAAGCATTGACGCTCTTGCCATAGGTGTTTCATTCGCTTTTCTTCAGGTTGACATCTGGAAGGCCATAGCTCTTATAGGAGCTGCGACTGCCGCGTTTTCTGCCGGAGGGATTTATGTCGGCAACATGTTCGGAAGCCGCTACAAGTCCAAGGCGGAGCTTGCCGGGGGAGTGATTCTTGTTGTCATGGGAGTCAAGATTCTTGTTGAACATTTGTTTTTTCAGTGATGAGCGTGTTTTTCAGTATTCTGATGCTTGCCTACATTCTTGGCAATGTCTATATATTCATGAGGATGCTCAGGTGCATTTCGGGCTGGTCTTGCGCTGCCCGTGTGTCCGTGTCCGTTCTTTTCTGGCTTGGGGCGACATCCCTTTTCATAGCAATGGCCTTGCGCCATGTCGCTTTGCCCTATGATGTGCACTCGGCCTTGTTCCTTACAGGCGGATCGTGGATGGCTTTTGCGCTTTATATGGTACCGGCCCTTGTTCTGGCTGATTTGTCGTGCATTGTCTTTCCGAAGCTGAAGAAATGTTCTTTTGTTCTCGCTTTCGTGCCGGTGGTGTGCCTGCTTGTGGCGGGCAATCTGCGTTACAGGAATCCGGAGGTGAACATTATTGATGTCCAGCTTGACAAGCCACTTTCCGGAGGTCCTGTCAGGGTTGTTGCCGTCAGCGATGTGCATCTTGGATTCGGAACGGGCAAAAAGGATATCAGCCGTTATGTGGATATGATAAATGCCCAAAGTCCTGATGTAGTGCTTATAGGCGGTGACCTTATCGACAGCTCAGTGCAGCCTTTGCATTCGGAAAGGATGGATGAGGAATTGTCTGCCCTGAATGCTCCTCTTGGAGTGTATATGGTGCCGGGCAATCATGAGTATATCAGCGGAATTGATGACTGTATCGGCTTTCTTGCCAAGACTCCCATAGTCTTGTTGAGAGATTCGGTGGTCACGTTGGAGTGCGGCCTGCAGATAGCCGGAAGGGATGACCGGGCGAATCTTCTAAGGAAGGGTGCCGGTGAACTTCTTGTGTCCACGGATAAGTCAATGCCTGTGTTTCTGCTTGACCATCAGCCTTATGGCTTGGCGGAGAATGACGCTCTGGGGATTGACGTGCAGTTCAGCGGCCATACGCATGGCGGCCAGCTCTGGCCCGGGAATCTTCTCGTGCGCAGGATGTATGAGCAGGCAACCGGCTGGAAGCGGTGGGAGCATGCCTTCGTTTATGTTTCCTCGGGTCTTTCTTTGTGGGGTCCTCCTTTCCGTATCGGCACTTCATCGGACATGGCTGTGCTTGTCTTGCATGGGAAATGAGGATTCGGCCAGCCTGTTATTGTAAATGGGCCGCTTTTTAGCTATCTTTGCGAAGATATAGAAAGAAAATGCCGGTACTTGAAAAAATAGTGATATCCGATTTCAGGAATATTGTCCTGCAGGAATTGGAATTTTCTCCGAACATCAACTGCATAAGCGGAAACAATGGTGAGGGGAAGACCAATCTGCTGGATGCGATATGGTATCTTTCGATGACCAAGAGCGCTTTTGCCGCTTCTGACAAATTCAATTTCCGCCATGGCACCGAAGAGTTTGCGGTTGCCGGGACTTACCGTATGGAGAACGGGCTTTCGAGTCGTTTTGCCATAAAGATGAGCAAGGGCGAGAAGAAGCTCAGGAGGGATGACAAACCGTATCCCAAGGTGTCGGACCATCTCGGAGTGCTTCCTATCGTGATGGTGTCTCCGTCTGACATTTCCATGGTGAGCGAGTCGGGGGAGGAGCGCCGCCGGTTCGTCAATGCGGTGCTTTCGCAGATGGACAGGGAGTATCTGTCGGCTTTGCAGCAGTACAACAGGCTTCTGATGCAGAGAAACAAGATGCTTAAGGACATGAATGCTGACAGGGCTTTGATGGAGGTGATTGACATGAGGATGTCGGCTCTTGCCGCTCCCATATATCAGGCGAGGAAGAAATTTGTCGCGGACCTGAATCCTGTGGTGTCGGAGTTTTACGCTATGCTTTCGGGCGATTCGGAGAAGGTCTCCATAGAGTATGAGTCGGAGCTTTCGAGGGCTTCGCTGGAAGCTCTTCTTGCTGAATCGTATGAGAAGGACCGGGTGCTGAGGCATACCACGTCAGGAATACATCGTGATGACTTCGCTTTTTCAATGGACGGCTGGCCGATAAGGAGGCATGGCTCCCAGGGACAGCAGAAGTCTTTTCTTGTTTCCCTGAAGTTCGCCCAGTATGAGATAATGAAGAGGAATTACGGCTTTGCCCCGCTTCTGCTTCTTGACGACGTGTTCGACAAGCTGGACATGGGGCGCATATCCAACCTGCTCGGCATGGTGTCCGGCCAGGATTTCGGCCAGATATTCATAACGGACAGCAACAAGGTCCGCATGTCGGGAATCGTGGATGGACTTACGCAGGACCGTGCGTATTTCGAGACATCAAAGGGAACATTTACAAGGCAGTGACCATGGCTTACGACGGAAGATCAAACAGGATGCGCCGCAAGGAGGCTGTAGGCATGCAGGAGCTTGTGAAGGAGTTCATCAAGGAGATGAAGCTTTCTTCCGGAGTTAACGGACGGAGGGTCAATGAGGCGTGGAATGTGGTCTCCGGAGCGTCAAGATATACTCTTTCAGTTAATTTTGACAGGGGAGTCCTTTATTGTACCATAAGTTCCTCTGTAGTGAGAAACCAGTTGTATTTTCAGAGGGAAGCTCTCATCCTGAGTTTGAATGAGCATCTGCAGAATGATGCTCTTTTTGTGCGCGAATGGGACGGACCTATTGTCAGAAATTTGATTTTAAGATAATGAAAATTGTTGCAGACAGTGACGTGCCTTTCCTCCAGGGGGTGTTTGAGCCTTATGCGGAGGTGGTGTATCTTAACGGACGGCAGATTTCACGTGAAGATGTCGTTGACGCGGACGTGCTTGTCATAAGGACGCGGACAAGGTGCGGCGAGGAATTGCTTGAAGGGACGAATGTAAAAATGATAGCCACGGCTACAATCGGGCTTGACCATATAGACCTTGACTATTGCAGGAGAAAGGGCATTTTTGTGCATAATGCTGAGGGCTGCAATGCCGGTGGCGTGATGCAGTATGTCTTTTCTGCGCTTTACGGTGTGGCAGCAAGGAAGGCCATAAAGCTTGACGGATGCACTTTCGGTATAATCGGAGTGGGACATGTGGGCAGCAAGGTGGAGGAGATGGCCGGATATCTCGGTTTCAATGTGCTCAGGTGCGATCCTCCCCGTGCCGCAGAAGAAGGTCCTGAAGGCTTCTGCACCCTGGAGCATCTTCTTGCCAATTCTCAGATTGTGACTATGCATGTGCCGTTGGACGAGACTACCCGCGGCATGGCTGATGAGGAGTTCTTCACTCAGATGAGACCGGGCAGCATATTCATAAACGCGTCACGCGGTGAAGTTGTGATGGAGGAGGCCCTGAAGGAGGCTATGCCTAAGTTGGGAGGAGTGATAATCGACACATGGTGCAATGAGCCGGATGTTGATGAGGAACTTATTGAGATGGTTGACATCGCCACTCCGCATATAGCCGGATATTCTTTCCAGGGAAAGCAGAACGGTACGGCTGCCACTGTGCAGGCTGTAGCAAGGCGTTTCGGGATAGAGCCGTTGTATGATTTCTTTCCGCAGACTGATATGGTGGGGCATGAGCCTGTGCAGCTTGACCTCAGAGGTAAGAACCAGGGAGAGATTGCCGCTGTGTTCCAATATAATTATCCTATATTTACAGATGATTTCCGCTTTCGTATGGAGCCGGACAAATTCGAGAAGATACGCTCGGATTATCAGTACAGGCGGGAGATTTTTATAGACTGACTGCAATCCCGGCCTGGGAGAAAGCACCGGCTGACCGGTGTGGACGGAGTTTCGGGTGCTTACCCGTGCGGACAGGCCGGCATGACTTGATAACCAACATAAATTGATAACCAGATGTTTAGAAAAGAAGACATTGTGCAGATAGAGCGCAGGGGCGCATCTGTCAAGACTGTAGAAGAGCAGGTGGAACGTTTCAAGAAAGGGTTCCCATGGCTGAAGATTGTAGCTCCGGCAACTCCGCAAAGGGGTATAGAAGTGCTGGATGAAGCTGGGGCGGAGGCTGCCGTAAAGTATTATGAGGAGGCTTCGATTGACGGAAAATGCAAGTTTGTTCCCGCTTCAGGAGCTGCTTCAAGGATGTTCAAGGACTTGTTCGGCGGACTTGATGCGCTGAATGCAGGCAAGGAACTTCCGGGTGATTCTCCTGCTGCAAGATTTGTGGCGGCTATACGTTCTTTCGCATTCTATGACCCTGAGCTTTTCCCGGGCGAGCCTTGCGCATGTGCGGAGTATCAGAAGAACGTTCTTTCCCGCACTCTTACTGATGAGGGGCTGGGATATGGAAGCAAGCCTAAGGGAGTGCTGAATTTCCATAAATATGCTGACGGTGAGATACGAACTGCGTTTGCCGAGCATCTTGTTGAGGCACAGGATTATATGAAGAATGCGGACGGTACTGCGAATCTTGTGGTTACTATATCTCCTGAGCATCAGCATCTTTTTGAAGAGGCCTATGCTGCCGTCAAGGATGAGTATGAGAAGAGGTATGGTGTTAAATATGACATCTCGTTCACATTCCAGGACAAGGCCACTGATACTGTCGCGGTTGATATCGAGAATCGACCTTTCCGCGCAGAGGATGATTCCCTGCTGTTCCGTCCTGCAGGTCATGGAGCGCTTATCCATAACCTGAACAATATCAAGGATGAAGTGGTGTCAATCAAGAATATAGATAATGTCGCTGCAGAGAGGCTTCTTCCTGAAACCGCAAAATGGAAGAAGGTGCTTCTTGGCCGTGCGCTTGAACTTCGTGACAAGATTCACGGGTATCTTAATGAGCTTGACATTGTGACAAATGCCAATATTTCCATGGGATTTGGTTTGTCAGTGCCTGCGCATACCGGGCTTGGTGATGAGGACATTTATCAGAGCGAGGCATGCATTTCCCTTTGTGATGATATTGAGGAGTTCCTCGATAAGGAGCTTTGCATAAAGATGCCGGCAGCTTCGGACTGCAGAGGACGTGTGGAGGCTCTGCGTGCCAAGCTTGATAGGCCGATACGCGTGTGCGGAATGGTCAAGAATCAGGGAGAACCGGGAGGCGGACCTTTCATCATTGCGGAGAAGGACGGCTCGACATCGCTTCAGGTTCTTGAGAGCGTGCAGATAAATATGGCTGACGAACATGCCCGTGAGGCCTTGGCTTCTGCGACGCATTTCAATCCGGTTGATATAGTGTGCTGTCTGCATGACTACAAGGGCCAGAGTTTCGACCTGCTGCGCTTCGTTGACCCGGATGCCGGTTTCATCAGCTCCAAGAGCTACCAGGGCCGCGAGCTGAAGGCACTCGAGTTGCCGGGCTTGTGGAACGGTGCCATGAGCAACTGGAACACGCTTTTCGTGGAAGTGCCTCTTGAGACTTTCAATCCGGTCAAGGTTGTTCTGGACCTCTTGCGTCCTGCTCATCAAGCGTAATTGATGTGTAGCCTCATTGGGATTCTTTCTGACAAGGGCAGCAGAACTTTAGAATATCAGACAAAAACGATATGAGGGTGACCAAAAAGTAAATTTTTGCTTACCCTCATTCGTTTTTCTTTGAAAAACTGCCCCTATCAACCTGGCTGTATCCATGAAATTCCAGCTGGGGATGGATAGGGGAGCTGAAAACAACGTTCCATCCATCGAAATGCCATTCTGGGTGGATGCCGCTGAGATGCGGAAATGCCAGTGAATGCCAGCTGGTTTTGGGGCATTCCGGAAACTGCTGGCAAAGTTCATTTATGCCTGATGACTGTGCGGGAAGTGACAAGGAGCAGATTGCCGGCCGTGTCGGATTTCAGGCCGAATATGTGGATGCTTTCCGATTGGCAGCCTGTCTGGTTTTTCTGTTGGGTGTCTGTTTCCTGTTCTTCCTGGCAGCCTTGTCTCTTGCTTTTTGTAGTGCCGGATGCTTTGGCGACATTTGCCGACAGCTTTTTGCGCAGAGCTTCCGTGTCCATTGGAATATTGCGTGCAGTTACATCCGCATCGGGAAAGGATGCGCCGGCTTCTTTGATTGACCTCTTGTCAAGTGGCCGGCAATTTATTATGCCGAAGAACTTTCCCAATCTTCCGAGATTCTCAAACTTGTCTGAATGCTCAAAGGCGTAAGCATCCATAATATAATAATGTGTTGACCTTCCAATCTTCCGTAGTCCGAGCCTTTCCGACATGAGGTTGAATGCTCCGGACTTCATCAGGGCCTTGCCCGGTTCGAACAGCAGGAGATTATTGCCGGGATTCTCAAAGTCATGCTTTGGAGCTATTGCAGGGACTGCATTCTTTTCTTCCTTAGGACGGAATGTGAATATGCCCTTGTCCTTCCCGTGCAGCTCGCAGGCTGTGATGCTGTAGCCTCCGCTCCATTCCCTGTCAAGCCATATCAGCAGTTCCTTGCATTCTCCGCCGTATGATACAGCATGTATCTCCCTGCATGTGCGGCCAAGACGTGCTGCAGCCATGGTTATGTCAGCCATCGGGGAGAGCTTCAGCAGGATATGCCTTGCCTGGATGAACAATTCATCTGTGAGCGTGAGCACGTCCGGGGTGCAGTCTTCGAGCAGGAACACTTTTTTGCCGCTTCCGGAGCGTCTTGCCGGGTCCATATAGATTATGTCTGGGCAGAATGTCTCCAGTATTTCCGCGGGACTCTTTGATGTTGCCTCTGCATTCCTGTCTGAGGGCAGGCAGCAGGATGGAGTTACAGCACAATTGATGACGGTGATATTGTCCGTGCCGAGCATGCTGAAATTGTGCTTGGCTGCCATGCATAATTCCTTCTTCATCTCACAGTACAGCACTTCCCCTGCGACTTTTGAGAAGAACCATGAATCCACTCCGAGACCTCCGGTAAGGTCTGCGAGCTTCCATCCGGTTTTCGTGCCGGGCTTGTCCTGCGTGCCGTCTATGCATGAGGAATTTATGATATGGGATGCGAGTGAAGCTTTATATGTGGCTGTGGAGCTGCTGCTGCATTGTTCTGCCGAAAGCTTGGCAGGAAATATGAGGCCTGGATTTTCATGCCACTCCTGCACTTTTCCGCGCAGTTTTCTGCGGCTTTCAATGCAGTTCACTGCAAGTTCCATGTCGATTCCGGGCCACTTTGCCCTGTCGAGTATGAGCCTTGCAGTATCATCGTTCATGTGATTGGAGACAAAATCCGTAAGTTTTTCCATATTTCTTGAATCTGACGGCAAAAATACATTTTTTATCCGGTAAAATTAAGTACATTTGCTTAGAAAAAGCGACGGCTGTCTGTCCGGAACAGGAAACGGTTCCGACAGGTTCCTGAGCTGGTTCAAAGAAGCCGTCTGACATGCCCGGCATGGTTTATCCGGCTTCAGACAACAGGACTATCCGATAACAATTAAAACTGATAAGTTAAGTATGGAAAAAGATTTCAGAGAAGTTGTCCAGAGTTGGTTGGACGGCAATTTTGACGAGCAGACCAAAGACCAGATCCGCCAGCTCCAGGAGAGCGACCCGGCAGGTCTTGAAGACGCTTTCTACCGGAACCTTGAGTTCGGTACGGGCGGACTTCGCGGAGTAATGGGAGTCGGCACGAACCGTATGAACAAGTACACTGTGGGAATGGCTACCCAGGGCCTTGCCAATTACATGAAGGCCAACTGTCCGGGAGAATTGTCCGTGTGCATATCTTTCGACAGCCGCAATAATAGCGAGGCTTTTGCAAAAATCACTGCCGACGTGCTCGCCGCCAACGGAATCAAGGTGTTCATTTTTGACATCCTTCATCCGATTGCCCTCATGAGCTATTCCGTGAGGACCAAGAAAGCTACTGCCGGCATCATGATTACCGCTTCGCACAACCCGAAGGAATATAACGGATACAAAGTGTTCTGGTCTGACGGAGCACAGGTCATCTCTCCTGTCGATAAGGACATCGTTGCCGAGGTAAACAAGATTACTGACCCTTCTATGGTCAAATTCGTTCCGGGTGAAGATGCCGCATCAATCGAGTACATGAGCCATGAGATGGACGATGCATATCTGAATGCAGTGTCATCCCTGATGCTTTCTCCTGAGGCCCGCGAAAGGCACAAGGACATAAAGATTGTATATACCCCTATCCACGGCTCAGGCGTGCATATCGTTCCTGAGTTCCTCGGAAAGCTCGGTTTTGAGAAAATATATCATGTTCCGGAGCAGGATGTGGTGGACGGCAATTTCCCTACTGTAATGTCTCCGAATCCGGAGGAGCCTGGTGCACTTGCAATGGCTGTTGAGGTTGCGGACCGCGAGGGAGCGGACATCGTGATGGCCACAGACCCGGATGCTGACCGCCTTGGAATCGCCGTGCGTGACAATGACGGCAAGATGGTTCTTCTGAACGGCAACCAGACGGCTTCAATCCTTACTTATTATATACTTCGCCGCTGGTCTGAGCTTGGAAAGCTTGACAGTACCAAGTATGTGGTAAAGACAATCGTGACGACAGAGCTTATCCGTGCCATCGCCGAGAAATACGGGGTTAAAGTGTTCAATGTGCTCACAGGCTTCAAGTTCATTGCGGATATCGTGAAGAAGAACGAGGGCAAGGGAGAGTTCATCTGCGGAGGCGAGGAAAGCTATGGCTTCAATGTAGGTGAATTCGTGCGCGACAAGGATGCTCCTATCTCATGTGCAATGGTTGCTGAGTGCGCCGCTTGGGCAGCTGAGCAGGGAAAGACCTTGTACCAGCTCCTTCAGGACATCTATGCCGAGTTCGGGTACTACAAGGAGTCTCTTACCTCTCTTGTGCGCAAGGGCAAGGCCGGAGTCGAGGAAATCGCGCAGATTATGAGCGACTACAGGTCGAATCCTCCAAAGGAGATGGCAGGCTCTCCTGTGGTTAAGGTTGTTGATTACAACAAGCCGGAGGAGACCGGGCTTCCTAAGTCAAATGTGCTGCAGTTCTTCAATGAGGCAGGTGACGTGGTTTCCGTGCGTCCTTCAGGTACTGAACCTAAGATCAAGTTCTATTTCGGTGCCAAGGGTTCTGACGCAGATGCGAAGATAGAGGTTCTACGTTCTCAGTTCGTGAAGTAGGGAACCTGACATGAAATAAAATCAACAGCGGAATCTGCCCGTCAACTGGCTGGTTCCGCTGTTTTTTGTTTATAATTTGCTTGAAACTTCTCCTGACTGGTTTTGGCTGCCAGTCCACGCTGTCATTTCTCTGAGATGGATTTTCAGGTCATTGCTCTCCCTGGTGTGCTCCAGATAGTATCCCATCATCTCCTTCGGCTCCTTTTCCAGAAGGATATCCTCCCGATTGTACTTTTTTGCGAGCATGATTGTCTTCTCGCAAATCCTTGTGAACTCGTGCCTGAGCTCTCCGCTGAAATAGGAATTATCTGCCAAGGTCGGTATCCCAATATGTCCAATTGCAGTCATCTGACCATATGCAGTAGAGCGCTGCCATGCAGAGGTGTCTCAGGCCGTTTCCATAGTGGCTTGCCGAAAATTCGAATTCGGCATTATGTTCATAGGCCCAGATGAATTTTTTTTGCAAGTGCTAAGCTGATTTGCCCGGAGTGTTTCTGCTCCTCCTCTATGCATCTGCTGATTTCTCTGTAATACTGCTTCCTCTCTCTTTATGCTGGCTGCCGTAGCAATCCATGTGAAATTACATTGGAAGTGGTACCTCAATCTTAAAACAGCCTCTTTCAGAAAAAAGAGCCGCGCAACCATGTTCCTGACGCTCCTGTTTACATCCGTTGCCTTCACAGGGCTTATGCTCATGATGTTTGTGTCCGGAGCCGGGGCGGAAGCCGGACTGATTCATTATGCTGCCGGGCTGATGCTTTCTGCATCCTGTTTTTTGCATATTCTTAAAAGGAGAAAGATTTTGCTGAATGTCCTGAATCGGCGAAAGTAATATGCCTGGTATGATGTGATTGTATTCTTTGGCCTGGACATTGCTATATGCCGGACGCGCCTTTGTTCAGATTGCGGAAAAGGGGAGGGAAGCGGAATGATATGCAGACGGGGCGGTGAAAAGATTACATTAATTATTAGTATATGAAACGTTTGATTGCATTTATGTTTGTTGCAGCCGCAGGTTGGTTCGCGGCTGCTGATTCTGAGGCCTGCACAGGCATCTCCCTTTCTGCTAAGGACGGCAGCAGGGTAGTGGCAAGGACTGTCGAATGGTCGGCATCGTCCATGCAGTGCGGCTATGTCGTGGCTCCGCGCGGACATGCCCATCAGTCTTTCACGCCTTCCGGTTCGGACGGGATGAAATATACTTCCGTCTATGGTTATGTCGGCATATATACGGAATACGAGCCGTTTGTGGTGGAGGGAATGAATGAGGCAGGACTTTCCGCCGGACTGTTTTTCTTTCCGCAGTATGGGGAATATGCTCCTTACAAGCCGTCCAACAAGTCCAAGACTCTTTGCGACATGCAGTTTGTGTCTTGGGTATTGTCACAGTTCTCTTCAATAGACCAGGTTAAGGAGGCGCTCAAGGGCATTGACCTTGTGACATTGGACCACAGAATCGGCGCGGTGCACTGGAGGATTGCCGAGCCGGGAGGAAGGATGGTCGTGCTTGAAGTCGTTGACGGAAAGCCTTGCTTCTATGAAAATGAACTTGGCGTGCTTACCAACTCACCGGAGTTTCCGTGGCACATGACCAATCTCAACAATTATGTGAATCTTGTGAGAGGCGCGGTGCCTGACCATGAAATCAAGCCTGGCGTAAAGCTTCGTGCAATCGGCGGAGGAAGCGGAATGATAGGGCTGCCAGGTGACTTCACCCCGCCTTCACGATTTGTCCGTGCCGCTTTCTTCCAGACCACTGCACCTATGTGGAACACCGGTTTTGAGACTGTGCTGCAGGCTTTCCATATCCTGAACAATTTTGACATACCTATCGGAATGCAGCGTTCCTCAAGCGAGAACCATGACAATCTTCCGAGTGCGACACAGTTCACTTCCGTGACGGACCAGACCGCAATGAAACTTTATTACAGGACTGCATGGAACAGCAACATAAGGTGCATCAATCTTATGGACATTGATTTCGGAAGGATAAAATATCAGTCAAGTCCTCTGGACCAGACTATGGTGCAGCCTGTTGAGCATGTCAAGATAAGATAACAGCTTCCACGTCTTCGGAAGTGGTTCTGCAGACCATACTCCGGAGCTCACTATACTTCACTTTTATTTGCATCGGGCGCCGGGCTGTTTTGGTCTGGCGCCCTTAAACTGCACAAGGCTACCTCACGGCAGCCTTGTGTAATGATGTACTTTAACTTAGAAACAGGTATATTAATCTGTAATCTTTCTGAATGCAAAATTAGCTTAAGCAGGCGAAGAGTGGAATTAAATGTGACTTGTGTGACTAAAATGTGATTTTATGGATGTTTTTGTGACTAAAACCAATTATTTGTGACTAAAAAATATATTTGCTAATTTTGTCACACTTAAAAAGTGACAAAAATGAGCCAGATTCCGAGACTTTACAGACGCTTTATGCCGCAGCTCCTGCACATGATAGCACTGCCTCTCTTCTTCTTTGCATTCATACTTGTTTACCGCCCGTATTCAATGAGCGATTTCCTGGGCGGCGAGTGGGTAGGCGTGCATGTGACCATCATGTCCTGCATCATCCTGGCCTGTACGGTCCTGCTCAGGCTGCTGTATTACTATCTGCCGCTGAAGCTGAATTACACTCTTTATATGTTCTGGTGTGTGGCGGAGATGATTTTCATGACTTTCTTCGTAGCCATGTACCTGTGGCTTGTACTGAATAAGCCGGTACCTTATTTCGTTACGCTCACAGTCTCGTTCCAGTACATTTTCCTGACCTTGGTCATACCTTATTCCATAATTGCGCTTTCTGTCAGGGTTTATGATTACAGCAAGCGTGCGCACGAGCCGGATGAAAGCATCAGGCGCATGCGTTTCTATGACATAAACCATAACCTTAAGCTGGTCGTGACGGCCGGGACTGTTTTATATATAGGTGCGGAAGAGAATTACATCAACATATTCTATACTGACGGGGGAAAGGTAAGGAGCTATGTCCTGCGCAACTCCATGAAGTCTGTGGATGAACTGTGCCTTGCGCATGGCCTTGTGAGATGCCATAGGTCATATTATATAAATCCCTCGCATGTCAAGGTTCTTAGAAAGGACAAGGAGGGAGTAATATATGCAGAGCTTGACGCGGCGGACCTTATGGACATTCCGGTATCCAAGAGATACTACGAGAAACTTTCGGAGATGCTCTGTTAGAAAAGTCCGTAGAGCTGGGCGTCAATCTTGTCTGTAATCATTGAAAAGTCTTCCGGACGGTGCTCGAAGTCCAGGTCGTCAGCCTCAATTGTAAGTACCTGGCCCGGATATTCCGCTATCCATTTGTCGTAGCGTTCATTTAGGTTGGTAAGGTATTCTATGCTGATGCCTTTCTCATATTCGCGTCCGCGCTTCTGTATCTGGGATACGAGCGTCGGTATTGATGATTTGAGATAAATCAGAAGGTCCGGAGCCTTTACCAGTGACATCATCAACTGGAAAAGGTCCATGTATGTGTCGAAATCCCGGTCAGAGAGGTTTCCCATGGCCTTGTTGTTTGCCACGAAGATATGCACGCCCTCAAATATTGTCCTGTCCTGTATGATTACATTGTCCGATTTCGCTATTTCCAGCACATCCTTGAAGCGCTGTGTCAGAAAGTAGGTCTCAAGATTGAATGACCATCTCTGTATGTCCTTGTAGTAGTCCTCAAGATACGGATTGTAGGTGACAGCCTCAAACTTGGGTGTCCATCCGTAGTGCTCCGCGAGCATTCTTGTCAAAGTAGTCTTTCCGCAGCCGATGTTGCCGGCGATTCCTATATGCATCTTTCCAGTTGTTCTAAAGGATTACAAAAACAGGCTGTATGACATCTGGTGTGTCAAAACAGCCTGCTAATTTACGGCTTTTTTTGCTGAACGCAATTGCTTTCTTGCGAAATCACAGCAGAAATCACCGCTTAGATAGCGTCAATCGCATTTCAAGCCAAGGAATCAGACGAGTCCCTGCGACATCATGGCTTCCGCCACTTTGATGAATCCGGCAATGTTCGCTCCCTTTACATAGTTCACATATCCGTCTTTCTCATTGCCATATTTTACGCAGGCCTCATGAATGTCCGTCATGATTCTCTTGAGATGTCCGTCAACCTCTTCCCTTGTCCATTTCAGCCTCATGGAGTTTTGCGTCATCTCCAGGCCGGAAGTGGCTACTCCTCCTGCATTTGAAGCCTTGCCCGGCGAATAGAGCAGCTTGGCCTGCTGGAATACTTCTATGGCTTCCGGCGTGCAAGGCATGTTGGCTCCTTCCGCCACGCAGATGCAGCCGTTTGCCACGAGGGTGCGCGCCTGATTGCCGTCAAGCTCGTTCTGTGTCGCGCACGGGAGGGCAATGTCGCATTTGACATTCCATGGGCGCTCTTCAGGATAATATGTCGCTGAAGGATATTTTTCCGCATACTCCCTGATGCGTCCGCGGAATATGTTTTTCAGTTGCATTATGTATGCAAGCTTTTCCTCGTCTATTCCATCAGGGTCGTATATATAGCCGTTGGAGTCTGACATTGTGACGACTTTTGCGCCGAGCTGAAGCGCTTTCTGTGCGGCGAACTGCGCCACGTTTCCGGAGCCTGATATGGCAACTGTCTTTCCGCTGAAGCTGTCGCCCCTCGTGCTGAGCATCGCGCTTGCGAAGTAGCATGTTCCGTAGCCGGTCGCTTCAGGTCTGAGCGGGCTTCCGCCCCATGCAAGTCCTTTTCCTGTGAGGACTCCGGTAAATTCGTCACGGAGCCTTTTGTATTGTCCGAACATGTAGCCTATCTCACGTCCGCCGACTCCGATGTCTCCGGCAGGCACGTCAGTGTCAGCTCCTATGTGTCTGTGCAGCTCTGTCATGAAGCTCTGGCAGAAGCGCATCACCTCGCTGTCCGACTTGCCCTTCGGGTTGAAGTCTGAGCCTCCCTTTGCTGCTCCCATCGGGAGGGTAGTGAGGCTGTTCTTGAATGTCTGTTCGAAGGCAAGGAACTTCATGATGCTGAGGTTTACGCTTGGATGAAAGCGTATTCCGCCCTTGTATGGGCCGATTGCGCTGCTGCACTGCACCCTGTAGCCCCTGTTTACATGAATCTCACCCTCGTCATCTGCCCATGGCACACGGAAAATGATAATGCGCTCCGGCTCCACGATTCTCTCAAGAATCTTCTGGTCCATGAGGTAGGGGTGCTCCATGATGTATGGAGCTACACTCTCAAGCACTTCGCGTACTGCCTGGTGAAATTCCTTCTCGCCGGGATTCCGGCCCATGAGGTCGGCCATGAAGCCGTCCACATACTTTTTTGTCATCTGGTCCATAATCGTATCTATTTGTATTTGGGGTTGTCCGTTTTAATGTTCAGTATCAGAAAAGGAAGCCAGTGTTGATGTAGAATGCTCCGTTGCCGTCCTGTTTGTTAAAGCAGCGGGCATACTCGAAGGCCACAATGAAATTCTGGTTCATGATGAAGCGGAGACCGGCTCCCGCAGAACCATGGAAACCGTCTTTCCTGTCAAGCACGAATTTGTTGTACATCTCAACCTTTTCCGGGGCTGCTGCTCCAAGTTGCTCCCTGCGCTCATCGGAGAGCGTCATGTCATAGTCCTTGAAAACATGTGCCCCGTCACAGAAAGCGCTCACCGCGAACGCTATATTCTGTTTCCATAGCTTGAAATCAATGAATCTCCACCTGAACTCGGCATTGTAGAACCCTGTGTGAAGACCCTGTACCCTGTTGAGCATCAGGCCTCTGACTGTGCGGTATCCGCCTACTCCGTCATAGTCGGCATTCGGTCCCATTGTCGTGTAGAACGGAAGGGCATACCATGGAGCATCGCTGAAAAAGCCCTGATATGCAAGCCTGTATGCGAAAATCAGCTTTTCTGTTCCTAACGGGACATAATGCCTGAATGTTCCGCAGAATTTGTAGTGTCCATGCGTCGTGCCAAGCCATTTCGGCGCTCCGACCACATGTGCCTCCGCCCATATGCCTTTGGTTGGATTGTTCTCGATGTTGCGGCTGTCATACATCAGTCCGAGACGCAGTGAAGAAATGATGCCCCCGTCGGCCTCTTCCTCTGGAATTATTCCCCAGTCCTTGTAAAGGCTGAAGAGGGAGTTGCCGTCCATCACAGTATATCCCTTTGTTATGTAGTCCTGGGCTTTTATCCATGAGAAATTGTATCCCGCCTCCCAAAAGAAATTCTTGAGAATCTTTCCCGTAAAGTCTATCTTGGCCTTTACCTGGTCGCGTCCGAAACGGTAGAATCCTTTTGGCATCTTGCCCTTGGTGTCGAATTTTGTCTGGAGCTTCTGGTCATCGAATACGAAACTGTCCTTTATGAGTTCCATGTCATAATTGCTCCTGAAGCCGTTGAAGCCATAGAAATCAAGGGCGGCGTCTTTATAGTATCCTGTGCATATGGACATCCTGACCCCGGGGATAAGGGTCTTGTTGTCGTAGTTGACCACGAACTTATAGCTTCCGATTGTGCTTTCCTTGGTGTATGCGGATGCTTCGATGTACCATGATGACTTTGGGTTCGGGTATGTACTGCCGTCACCGAATATATACATGTTCAGAAGCGCTCCGAACTGGAATCCTCGGTCGGCGTCGAAGGCCACTACCGGAAGCGGACCGAAGTTCACTCCGGTCTTTATGATTTCTCCCGCCTCGTTGTATTTGACTTCTTTCTTGTGCTTCTTGGCCGGTTTGCCGTTTTCTTTGTCAATTCCTGAGGCAACTTCCTCCATTTTATCGCACATGCCTGTGCCGCCAGGGTTCATGTTTGCAAATGCAGGAGGATATGAGGCCAGTATTGCCGCAATCACTCCGCAAAATAATTTTCTCGTTTCCGGTTTCATAATAGGTCGGGATGATGTTTATGAAATGTTTGTCTTTTAGTCATTGGCTATCGTGTGGTGCCGAGCAGCTCTTCTGCGCGTGAGCGTATCCTGCCGTACTCTTCTTTCAGTTTCCTGTCCGACATGAAGCGCAGGTCTGATACCCATCTGCGAATGAACTCGATGTAGTCATGGAAAAAGCTGTATGACGGGATGGTCAGGACAGACAGGGCGAGGGCGATAGGCCATTCCAATAGGCAGAAGGCAAGTGCGACCCATAGGGCGAAGACAAGCGGGCCCATTGCGAGCTTGACGCCGAATCCTGCAGTATTGCGGAAAGCCTTGTCCTTCAGTTTTTTCTTCAGTGCCATGAATGTTGCCCACATCGGAAGGCTTGCAATGGCGCAGAAAATGAAATAAGGAAGCATGACAAAGGCGGCCAGGCCTTTCAGAAGTGCATTTACGGACGGATTCTTCTTGCCTGCAGACCAGTGGGAAAGCTTTTTCATTTTCATTTCCGCGCTGAATTTCCGGGCCTGGCAGAGAAGTTCGGCCATTTCTTCAGGATGCTGTCCGCATGCCTTTTCAATTCGGGAAATAATGCCTTTGTTGAGAGTCATCCTGCCGTAAAGGCATCTTGTGCGCTGAGGGCAGGATAGTATGCGTACAAGTGCCCATTTGCCGTCATAATTTTCATCATCGCTGATATATGTTATGAGGTCCGACATCCTTGACGCCAGTTCTTTCTTGAGAGGCTCGAAAACCTGGGCCTCGTTCTCCACGTCAAGTTCCTTGACGAACTGGGTCACATTTATAGGCTCTCCGTATGTTATCATGCATGTGCTGCGGTACCGGAACCAGTCTCCGTATTCTATTCCCACGGGAACGATATATACCGGTTTGACGTGTCCGAACTTGGCATTTGCGGCCATAGCTGCACGGAGAACCCCTTTGCCGAGCGGCAACAGGGAGTGCATGGTCCTGTGCTTGCCCTCCGGATATATGCAGAAGCGTACCCCATGTTCGAGGGTGCTGACTATGGTTTCCGTGTTCTCATGGTTCTTGAGCACATTGCGAAGTCCGTCCCTTTGGCGCACCATCGGAAGAATACGCAAAAAATGCATTATCCTGGCGATTGCCGGCTTTTTGAATATGTCAGCCCGGGCACCGAATACTGTCGGGCCCTTATATGCGCGCAACATTACAAGGGCGTCCATAAGGGTGTTGGTATGGTTCGGTGCGAGAATCAGCGCCCCGTCTTCCGGGAGATTCTCTTCACCGTGCATTTCAAATCTGCGGTAACTGTGCCTGCAGCACCAGTCAACAACGGGCCTGAGCGAACTGTACAGGCCGTCCTTTTCATATATTGCTTTCATTATTCTTTATTTTCTTTTCTGCCGAACAGTCTCCAGCTGTATGCGAGAGTGAGTCCTGAGATTATGTGCCATACGCCCCACCATGCCGTAATCACGACCATTCCTCCGTTTGACGCCCATTCGGGACCGAATATGGCAGGGTTGAACAGTAGCACGAGTCCCAGGCCGGAGTTCTGTATTCCGGTCTCGATTGTAACAGTTCTCCTGTCTTTGTATGGGAGGCGGAATGCTGTTCCTGTAAGATATCCTATGCCTAAGGCCAGCAGGTTGTGTATCAGGACTATAAGGAAGATGTATCTGATGCATTTGAGGAATGCGTCGATGTTGTTGCTGAAAGTCAGGATTACCATGACTATGAAAAAGGCAACGGACAGATACTGCATCGGCTTCTGGAGTTTCACTGCGATTTTCGGAAGATATTGCCTGCACAATATTCCAAGGACAAGTGGTATTCCCAGCAGGATGACTATTGTCTTGAATATTTCCCAGAAAGGTATTGACAGCTCCGGAAGTATGAAGCTCTTTTCAGCGAACTTGAGGTACAGGCCGCCCCAGAACGCAAAGTTCATCGGTGTCGTGAAAATGCAGGCCGCAGTGTTGAATGCAGTCAGTGACACGGACAGCTCGGTGTTTCCTTTGGATAGGGAAGTGATGAAATTCGAAATGTTGCCTCCGGGACAGGATGCCACCAGGAGCATTCCAAGGGCTATCATCGGTGAAATCATCCCGTTCATCGCAATTGCCAGAAGGAGCGTCAGGCAAGGAAGCAGCACCAGCTGGCAGATTATCCCGATGATGATGGATTTCGGCTTTTGCAGGATGCTGATGAAGGTTGCGGGCTTGATGCCGAGTGCCACGCCGAACATCACGAATGCAAGCACAATGTTTATGATGTTCATTCCCGTCTCGTTCATGTTGACGTTTATCGCGTCAATCTGAGCAATTGTTTCAGGAGTCATGTCTTCAGGTTTAGAGTTTCGGAGGCGCAAGTTACGATTTTTTCCTGTCCTGTCAAAATCTGCCGGGGCATGCTATGATGAACGGCTGTAGGTAATGTGGCCAGGAGATGCCTGCAACCGATTTCAGGCGGATTTGCCTCCGCGTCTTGTAATGCGGTCTATGGCAATGGCTATCGCCCCGTCTCCAGTTACATTGCAGGCTGTCCCGAAGCTGTCCATGGCGATATATAATGTAATCATCAGGGCCTGCATCTCTTCATTGAAGTTCAGGATGCTGCCTAAAAGGCCGAGCGCAGCCATTATCGCTCCTCCGGGGACTCCGGGGGCTGCAATCATGGTTATGGCGAGCATGCATATGAATCCTGCGAACATCTCAAGTCCGTATGGCATCCCGTCAGCTATCATGAGCGCCAGGGCGCATGCCACTATCTTCAGCATGCTTCCGGACATGTGTATGGTTGAACAGAGGGGTATCACGAAGCCTGCCACGTCTTCCGATACTCCGTTCTTGCGCGTCTGGGCCAGTGTTACAGGAATCGTTGCCGCGGATGATTGCGTGCCTAAGGCGGTCATATATGCAGGCATCATGTTCCACAGCAGCTTCAAAGGATTCTTTCCGGCCAAGGCTCCCGCTATGGAGAATTGCAGCAGAAGTATCCCTATGTGCAGAACAAATATTATCCCTATGATTTTTATGAAGACTTTTATTATGGGAAACACCTGGCCGGCTATGGTCATGTCCATGAATATGCCGAAAATATACAGCGGCAGCAGCGGAATGACGGTCGTATTTATCATTTTGGTCACTACTTCGCCGAAATCACGCACGGCATTCTTGAGGGTTCTTTCCCCGAGGGCCGCAAGTCCGAGACCGAGGGTGAAGGAGAGCACAAGTGCTGTCATCACATTCATGAGCGGTGGAATGCTTACCGTGAAAAACTGGGTTAGCCCTTCCGCTTCGTTGACAAAGGCCTTGGCAGGTTCTGGGCCGAGAATGAACCCGGGGAAAAAGGCCGCTCCGGTGAAATAGGATATGAAGCCTGCCGCAATGGTTGAAAGGTATGCAATCAAAACCGTTATGAAGAGCATCTTGCCTGCCTTGGTTCCGATGTCCGCGATGGCCGGTGTAACAAGTCCTACTATTATAAGAGGTATGGCGAATCCGAGGAACTGGCTGAATATGCCGTTGAAAGTTATGAATATCCGGGCCATGCAGTCCGGTGCGGCGAATCCTGACCCGATTCCGAGCGCAATTGCGGACAGAATCTTCCAAAGCAGGTTGATTTTCAGTTTCTTCATGTTGCTAAGGCTGGCTAAATGAACTTGTTGTGTTCCCTGTCGTATTCATATCCTCCTTGTGACAGGAGCCCGAATATTTCATCCGGGTCTATGCACAGGTCATCGCAGAGGGATTCCATGTCCGGATAGAAATCCCTCAGTTTCATATTTGTCCAGCTCAGCAGCATTGCCGGGTCTTTCGGAAAACAAGTCATAGAGTAATCATGTCAGAATTCGGTCCATAATGTAGCTTTCGCATCTGAAGGCATCCTCCAGTCTCCTCTCGGGGAAAGGCTGACCGAACCCACTTTCGGCCCGTCCGGAAGGCATGACCTCTTGAACTGCTGGGCAAAAAAGCGTTTCATGAATGTCCTGAGCCATTTTTCAATGGTTTCATCGCTGTACTCTCCGGCAAAGGCCTTCTTGGCCAGGAAGAAAATCTTTTCAGCGGAATATCCGAACCTGAACATGTTATAGAGGAAGAAGTCGTGCAGTTCGTATGGGCCTACGAGGTCTTCCGTCACCTGGCGGATTGTCCCGTTCTCATCGGCCGGCAGAAGTTCCGGGCTTATCGGGGTGTCTATTATGTCCGTGAGAATGTTTTTCACGGCGGCGAACTCGTTTTCAGCAGCCCATTTCACCAGGCTCTTTACAAGGGTTTTCGGCACCCCTGCATTTACTCCGTACATCGACATGTGGTCTCCGTTGTATGTGGCCCATCCCAAGGCAAGTTCGGAGAGGTCTCCGGTGCCTATAACTATGCCTGAGGTCTGGTTTGAAATGTCCATGAGAAGCTGTGTCCTTTCGCGTGCCTGGGAATTTTCGTATGTCACGTCATGGACAGCCGGGTCGTGTCCGATGTCACTGAAATGCTGGTCGCAGGCTGCCGTTATGGAGATTTCCCTTGAGGTTATTCCAAGGGCATCCATCAGCTCTGAGGCATTGTTCCTGGTGCGTGATGTGGTTCCGTATCCCGGCATCGTGACTCCTACGACCCTGTCGCGTGACCATCCGAGCTTGTCTGCCGCAAGTACGGTCACAAGCAGGGCGAGAGTGCTGTCCAGGCCTCCGGATATGCCTATCACGGCAGTGCGGCATCCGATGTGCGCAAGTCTTGTCGCAAGTCCGCTGACCTGCATTGACAATATTTCCCTGCATCTGTAGTCTATTTCTTCTGACGGCACGAACGGGTGCGGTTCTATGTGCCTGTGCAGCATTTTCCCGAAATCCGTGTCAGCGGCCTCTCCCAGCGGGATTCTGCTGTACAGTCTGTCGTATGATGATGTGCGTGTGCCGTCCGGTGCAGTTGCTGTGAAGCTGCTTGACTTTCTTCTGAATGTGTCGAGCTTTTCCGCATCAATGTCAGCTATTATCATGGAGGAGCCGGTGAGGAAGCGCTCGTTTGACGCGAGCAGTGAGCCGTTTTCCCAGATTGATGCTGCTCCTGCATATACAAGGTCCTGAGATGATTCCCCGAAGCCTGACGAACTGTAGATATATGCGGAAAGTGTCTTTGCGGAATGCTGGCAGAGAAGTCCGCGGCGGTACTGGTCTTTCATCAGCACTTCATTGCTTGCGGAGAGGTTGACTATTATTCCGGCTCCGGCAAGGGCATGATATGATGACGGCGGAATCGGCGCCCAGAGGTCTTCGCAGATTTCAACGGCGAAAGTGGTCCTGCCGATTTCGAAGAGCAGGTTGGGCGAAATGTTGCATTTCTGGCCGCAGTAGCGTATCTGTGCGGTGAAGCCTTCCCTTACGCAGTCTTTGCCGTTGCTGAGGAAGCGTCCGTCATTGCGCACCTCACTGCTGAGGAAGTCGCTTCCTGACGAGAACCAGCGTGCTTCATAAAATTCGTTGTATGTCGGCAGATAGGTCTTCGGCACTAGACCTTTTATGTTTCCGTTCCTGAGCACTATGGCGCAGTTGTACAGCCTGCCCCTGAATGGCACGGGAGCGCCTACTATTATCGCAGTTGATTTTCCGCGGCTGAATTCCATTATTTCCATGACGCCTTCCTCTGCTTTTTTCAGGAGGAGGTCCTGTCCGAAAAGGTCTGCGCATGTGTAGCCTGTAACAGAAAGTTCAGGGAATGCAACTATGGATGCCCCGTTGTCGAATGCCTCTTGCGCAAGGCGGCATATTTCTGCTGTATTGTGTTTTGTGTCAGCGACTTTTACTGCCGGTACCGCGGCTGCCGCACGAATGAACCCGTAATTCTTCATGTTCTTTTCATGATTATCCCGGTAAAGTTAGCAATTTTTCGGAAAATATCACCTTGACATGATGGCTTGGACTGTCCGAAGGACTACCGCAAATAGCCGGTGGGAAAATTGATGCAGGCATGCGGACCTGTTCCAAAGCTATGTTTGTGCTTTTCAGTTTTTTTATTGTGTCCGAGTGTTGCAGACTGAAACTACCGGACCTTATCAGATATGTCGTCATGAAAACAAGTGTGCTTCCGCAAATGTAAACTGAGCATTGGTTTGGTAAATCGCAATGATTTGGTTATTAAATATAATAGTTGCGGGTACGTTTATTTGAGTGTATGGTGATATGTAACTAATTGATGGTTAAAGTGTTAATGTTGTCTATTGTCCAATAATTAGGTGACCTGTTTCAGGACAAGACAACGTGATGGAGGGCACCTGATGATTATGAAATAGATTGTGATTTTTAAGCTCAGTCTAAGGCCACTTCCTGGCCATGCCACAAGTGGCTGGCCAGATATGTTTTTTATTGAGCCAATGCCATTTTATACAGGCCAATCCATTTGTCAGAAAAACGGTTTAAAAAACGCGCCGGATTTTTACGGAATGCTCCCGAAAAGCAATTCGGTTTAAGAATCGCCCGATATTTTAACCATTTTCCATTGCATCTTTCCATCCGTGGCATTATGAACCAATCCAGCAATAGAACCAGCGAATCTCGTGGAGTTTAGGAGGTTATTCTTCAATATTTTGCTGGAATGCGATACCACGGTTCTGGGAAATCGGGTTTTAGGAAAATACTGAGTGTCATGCTGTTGTCCTCCACTATGCTTCACTTTTGTGCTCCATGATTGTTGGACAGCAGGCTTTGTGCATATGGGGCGGAATAACGGAAACAAAAAAGGGACCTTACTAATATTTAGTCAGCCCCTCCGGTGCGGCAATGCATTGCCGATTGTATTTTATCTGGCCAGGAAGACAGAGTCTTGCGCCCAAGCTTGCAGGATACGCCTAAAGCTCCTCGAAATCCACGTCCGTGAATTTGTCGCCTTCCTGGGCTTCATCCTTCAGGCAATTGTCCTTGATGTACTTTATCACTTCCTCGAGACCTTCCGCGAATTTCTCGAAATCTTCCTTATAAAGGAAAATCTTGTGCTTGTCATATGCGAAATGGCCGTATGAATCAACCTTGCGCTTGCTTTCAGTGATCGTCAGGTAGAAATCGTTCCCCTTTGTGGCCTTGACGTCAAAGAAATATGTGCGCTTTCCGGCCCTTACAGGTTTTGAATATACATCCTCGCCTGAACGCTCAGGAGCATTTGCTCCGTCGTAATCCTCACTATACATAGCTTATAATTTTTAGTAAATCTTTACAAAGTTAGGGATTTTTCTGAAAATGCGCTTATCTTTGCATAAAATTTTGACTGAAAACATGCTTAACAGAAGAATTCTAAGAATCAAGGCCTTCAAAGTCCTCTATTCGGGAGTCATGTCAGGAAACATGTCACTGACCCAGGCCGAGTCACAGCTCGACCTTTCTTGCGAGGCAACAAGAGACCTTTACATCTATATGCTCGGAATCGTGTCGCCCCTCACGCAGATAGCTAAGGAGAGGATTGAGGCAGCCAAATCGAAATTCAATCCGACAGAGGAGGAGCGCAACCCCAATATGAAATTCGCCGAGAACTCCTTGGCCGTGCTTCTGGACAGTGACCGTGATTTCCAGAAAATGCTTGAGAAGAAGAAGTTCTCATGGAGCCAGTATGATGTGGTTCTCAAGAAGATAATGACTTCTGTCGCATCAAAGGAATACTATGCTGAATACATGGCAGACGAGGAGCGCTCGCTTGCCCAGGACTGCAAACTGTTCACAAGGATATTCGAGGAGGAATTTGTTGACAACGAGGAACTTGAGAAAGCGCTCGAGGACATCTCCCTCTATTGGAACGATGACCTGGCCTATTCTCTCACATGGTGCTGCAAGACTTTCAAGAGCCTTGCGAAAGGGGAGCACTGGTCACTTTATCCTCTTTACCAGAGCGACATCATGTCCGGGGTCGGAGTGGAGAGCGACAAGCTTTTCGTCAGAAAGCTTCTGCGCCTTTCGTTCACCGGATACGAGAAATATTCCAACATGGTGGCCGAATCAGTCTCAGGCTGGGAAAAGGACAGGCTCTTCTCTACGGATGTGGTGCTTATCGCTATGGGACTTGCAGAGGCGGAAGGCTTCCCGACGATTCCAATCAAGGTGACAATCAACGAATACGTCGAGCTGTCCAAGTTCTACGGAACTCCGAAGAGCCGCTCTTTCGTGAACGGTCTTCTTGACAGGCTGATTCAGCGCATGGTGAGCGAAGGCTCAATCCGCAAGGAGGGCAAGGGCCTGCTTTAGGCCTTGGATAAGCCGCAACATGCCCCTGCGGCATAATGATGACAAACTAATTTTTACAAGAAATGAATATAGTTACACTTTTACAGACTGCAGCTCCTGCACAGGGCAGCCAGTGGACAATGTGGGTAATGCTTGCCCTTATTTTTGTCGTGATGTGGTTCTTCATGATCCGCCCGCAGAGGAAGCAGCAGAAGGAACTCCAGAATTTCCGTGACAGCCTCAAGAAGGGAGACAAGGTAGTCACTGTCGGCGGCATATATGGTACCGTATGTGACATCAAGGACAAGACTGTGCTCATCGAGGTTGACAACAATGTCAAAATACGCGTGAGCAAGCAGGCTCTTGTCAAGGATTTCTCAGAGACAGCTCAGCAGTAGGCTTATTCTCGTACTTCAGGGATGAAGGGACTGCTGCATAGGCTGCTTGAATCCATGAATTTGAGCGGGAGGGACTGGGCTGTATTGCTGCTTTCTCTCCTGCTGGCTTTCAGCATGTGGCTCATACACAACCTTTCCCTCAAATATAACAGCTATCTGAGCGTGAACGTGGTCGCGCACTGCAATGTGAACGGCCATTCTGACGTTTCTGCCGGCAAGTCGGAAATCACTGCCCGTTGCAGGGCAAAGGGATATACCATACTTTCTTCCTCCCTGTCCGGAGGCAGGACTGCGGATGTGACTTTCTCACCGTCCGTCATGAAGCATTATGACGGCGATGTCTATTGTGTCACGTCTGATGACCTGAATGAATATGCGCATCTTCTGTATGGTGACGGAGTTACCGTGGAGTATTTCTTGTCCGATACGGTATTTTTCCGTTTTCCTGAGGTTGAGCACAAGCGAGTGCCTGTGATGCCGGTTTACTCCGTACATTACAGCAGCCAGTATATGAGCAGCGGCAGCTTTGACGTGACGCCGGATTCGGTAACTGTATATGGTGAGCCTTTCCAGCTTGAAAATGTCACATGCGTATATACGGAGCCGGTAAAGCATTCCGACGTTTCTGAGGATGTGCACGGAGTTGTACGTCTCAAGAAAATCAAGGGCATCAGGCTTTCTGCCGACGATGTCCATTATTCTATGGATGTGACCAGATATGTGGAAATAAGGCAGACCGTGCCGGTTGAGACTGTCAATGTGCCTTCCGGAAAGGAAATGCTTGTTTTCCCGTCATCGGTGGAGGTGACCTTGAGATGCGTCTTTCCGCTTATGGATGACCCGTATGAGAATGTGCGTTTCCAGGCCGATTACTCTGAGTTCGCAGGTTCGTTGAGCGGCAAGTGCGCCGTAAGGGCATTGCAGCTTCCGAAAGGAGTTATAAGCAGCAATGTGGAGCCGGCGGCAGTCGGTTGCGTAATCGAGGACATGTGATGACGGTGCTGGTTGTGACAGGAGGCATAGGGAGCGGAAAATCCCTGGTATGCAGGATGTTGCATGAGAAGTGGAATCTTCCTGTATATGATGCGGATTCACGTGTGAAGGCATTGTATATGGAGCATCCGACCCTGCTTGCTGAGATTGAGACCGCGCTTGGATGCGTCCTGAGAGATGGAAACGGGCAGTTTGTGCCCCAGATGCTTGCGGAGAGGATTTTTTCTGATTCTGCTGCAATGGAGCAAGTTGAGGCTCTTGTTTTTCCAGCCTTGCTTGATGATTTCCGCGCATTTTCTTCCGCAATGGAAGGTACGGTCGTATTCGAGTCAGCTACAATTCTAGAGAAACCGCAGTTTGACGGTTTCGGTGACAAGGTGATGGTTGTAGATGCACCGATGGACCTGCGGCTGGAAAGGGCTTGCATGCGTGACGGCTCTTCCCGGGGAAGAATCCTGGCCAGGATGGAAAGCCAGAAGCTGATGAACAGCCTTTGCGGAAAGCCTGCAGGCGGACGCATTGATGCGGTAGTTGTCAATGACGGGACAGTGCAGGAATTGCAGGAGAGAGTTGATGAGGCCTTCGCGGCGGTGTCAGGGAAAAATGTTCAAGACAATATTTAAAACAATTAAGACTTTATGCCAGATATGAAAACAGATCTTACAAAAATTCTGGCCATCTCGGGCCAGAGCGGATTGTTCCTTTATATTTCACAGGCAAGGAGCGGCGCCATTGTTGAAGCCCTTGCTGACAAGAAGAGAAGCTCATTCGGCATGAGCAGCAAGATTACTTCCCTTGCTGATATCTCGATTTATACCGATGAGGAGGAGGTGAAGCTCCAGCAGGTGTTCCTGAACATGAAGGAAGTGCTTGGTGAGGACGATGCTCCGTCAGCGAAATCTTCTCCGGAAGAGCTGAAGGCATTTTTCGGAAAGGCCCTTCCGACATACGACCGCGACAGGTTCTATGTGTCGCATATGAAGAAAGTGGTAGAGTGGTACAACTGTCTCAAGAAATACGCTTCGCTGGATTTCGAGGAACTGGAGACCGCTCAGACTGAGGACCAGGAGCAGGCATGACGGCGCTTCCTGAAAAGAAAAGATTGCAGGCTGTCACTCTGGGATGCTCTAAGAACAGGGTTGACACGGAACATATCCTTTCCGCAGTGGAACATCTTTATGAGATTGTTCCCGACGGGGAGGATATTCCTGTTGATATGCTCCTGCTCAACACCTGCGGGTTTATTGGTGACGCCAAGGAGGAGTCTGTGCAGGCTGTCCTTGAGGCCGTCGAGAAAAAGAAGAGGGGAGAGGCCGGCAGCGTCATTGTTTTCGGCTGCCTGTCCCAGCGCTATGCAGATGAGCTTCCCGGGCTGATACCTGAGGTGGACGCATGGTTCGGAGCCAGGGATTTCGAGCCTTTGATAAGTGCTCTCGGTGGCGCTCCCGAATCATGGAAACCTGTGAGGAGGCATCTTACGACACCGTCTCATTATGCTTATCTGAAAATTTCAGAAGGCTGTGACCGCAGATGCTCATATTGCGCGATTCCTTTCATACGCGGGGCGCACAAGTCCGTCCCGATGGAGGAACTGGTGGAAGAGGCGCGTCTGCTTGCCGCCAAGGGAGTCCGGGAACTGATAATAATAGCTCAGGATACGACATATTACGGTCTTGACCTTTATCGCCGCAGGGCTCTTGCCGAACTTCTGGAGAAACTTTCACAGGTGGAAGGAATCGAGTGGCTCCGCATACACTATTCTTATCCTGCTTCGTTCCCTGAAGATGTCCTTGACCAGATGGCCAACAATCCTAAGGTGTGCCGCTACATGGACATCCCGCTCCAGCATATCGCCGACAAGGTGCTTGACAATATGCACAGGAATGTGGACGGGGCATGGACAAGGGAGCTTATCCGCAAGATGAGGGAGAAGGTGCCGGGTGTGGTTCTCCGTACCACTATGATAGTGGGACATCCGGGTGAGGGCAAGAGGGAGTTCACGCAACTTCTGGACTTTGCCCGTGAGGCGCGTTTCGAGAGGCTCGGTGCGTTCATGTATTCCGAGGAGGAGGGGACTTTCGGAGCCTTGAATTTCAAGGACAATGTTGCCGCCAAGGTCAAGAGGGAGCGTCTGGATGAGCTTATGACGCTTCAGGGAGAAATATCCCTTGATTTCAACACTTCGCGTGTGGGTACTGAGGAAAAGGTAATCGTGGATGCCTACTCTGACGGAGTATATGTCTGCAGGAGCGAGTTCGAGAGTCCGGAGGTCGATGGCGAGATTCTTGTAAGACATGACTCTTCGCTCATGGGTGACATTGACCCTTATTCGCTGATAGGTGAATTCATCCGTGTGCGCATAACCGGGGCCGATGAGTACGACCTTATCGCCGAGCCGGTGGAAATATAATTATAGAAATTGTTTTTATGAGGCACAATCTTTTTCTGGCATTTTCCGCGCTCTGTCTGATGACAGTAGCCTGCGGACCTTCCAAGCATGTAATGCAAATGGAGATGCGCTATCCTTCGAAGTCCGGTGTTGACCTGTCCGGGAAACAGGTTTCCGTTGTGTATCTTGAGGGCGGTGACGTCAGGGCGTCAGCGTTCAACGGGGCTGTCGCCGCGGGTTTTGCAGCCGGTGTGGAAAAGGAGCATGCTTCAGGCGAGGGGAGTGTAGGAGTTTACAGGATGATGCACTCATCTGGTGGAAATTACTCTTCGCGCGATTCGCTCGTGAATCTTCTGATGGACACGGGGGCTGATGTGGTGTTTCTGCTTGACACAATGTCACTCGGCACGATGACAATATCCGGAGCAACGCGTGTGGCTTCTCCCGTTTCAAAGGACTCGTCTTTTGTCAGCAGCGGAAGCATACCCTTCTCCATAAGGATGTACAGTTTCGATGCCATGGACAAATCCGGGAATGTCCGCACTTTCGCAGGAAGCAGCACGGCAAGGCCTGATGTCTATTCTGACGGGGCTTCCGATTCGTCTGCCATGATTGGCAAGGCTTATGTGGCGCTTGATGCTGAGGGATTTGCCGCAGGTGAGGCTGTCGCTGAAACCTTTGCCCCGCAATGGAAGCGTGAGCAATATACCTTGACATATTTTGACAGCTCGAGGTGGTATGATGCTTTGTCCAAGGCGAGCGATTATGACTGGAAAGGTGCGGTTGACGTGTGGATTTCCCTGCTTGAGTCCAAGGATATGCTCAAGCGCTCATGTGCCGAATACAATATCGCCATAGCCTGTCTGATGCTCGGTGATGCGGACCTGGCCATTGAATGGCTTGACCGCTCGGATGCGGACTGCAAGCTTCCTATGTCAGATGCTCTCCGAAAAAGGATTTCGGCAAGGCTTTGATGCCGGCTCTTGCAACATTGCACCGTACAATTGAAACGTCCCCTCCTGAAGTCTGCCAAAGGCTTAGGAGGGGACGTTTTTGCAATATTGTCTTAGGGCCTATTTGTTGGCTTCTGAAGTGGCGACAAGGTCCAGTGCCTCAGCCAAGACTGAAATAGGGTTTTTGACTGCATAATCCGTGGACATTTCTATCTGCCACTTGCATGTCTCGCAGTCGCATGCCACGAAATCGGGCCTTAGCTTTGCAATCTGCTCAAAAAGAGGTTTTCCGATGGCCTGTGACACCTGATAGTTCTCCTTCTTGAAACCGTATGTTCCGGCTATTCCGCAGCAGTTGCTGTCGAGTACCGTAAGTTCCACTCCCGGAATCATTCTCAGAAGTTCGGTCGAGAATATGCCCCAGCCGAGCTTCTCCATGTGGCATGGAGTGTGGTAGGCTATGCGGGCCTTGTAGTCTTTCTTGAACACGAATTTGACCTTTCCCTCATCTGCAAGCCTGTAGATGAACCGCGTAGCCAGTTCTATGTAATCCCGGACATCATCATTGCCGATGCCGAGCAGGTGCGGATACTCGTCCCTGAGCGTAAAGCTGCATGTGGATGATGTTCCTATTACCGGCATCTGCCTTTCGTTTACCGACTTGCGTATGCTTTCAAGATTGGCGGCTGCATTCTTTCTTGCCTGGTCGGTCATTCCGTTTGATATAAGGGCCACGCCGCAGCATTTCTCCTTGTCAAGAAGATGCACGCCGTATCCGAGCGCATTCATTACACTGACGAGGTCTTTGCCTAGCTGCGGATAATTGTAGTTGACATAGCATCCGTGGAAGAAGCTTACATGGTGGTTGAAAGAGTCCTGGAAGGTCTTTACATTCTTGCGGTACCACTTCTCGAAAGTCCGTGAAGAGTATTTGGGGAACTCCCTATGCTTGTCTATGCCGAGCATACCGTCCATCACGGCCTTCACCGGCTTCAGTCCGAGCGTCATGTTGACGGCAGGGGCAACTTTGGTAGCAACGCTTCCCATGAGGTCCGTGCTGGCAAGCATCATGTCGCGCAGCTTCGGCGGCTGGGTGTTGTATTTGATTCTTGCTGCCTGGATGATGTCACCGATGCGTACTCCTGAAGGGCAGGCCACCTCGCAGCGCTTGCAGTTCAGGCAGTATTTCAGCGTGTCATCGAAGAATATCCCTTTCTTGAGCCTCAGACGTTCCCCGTCTGGCCCGGCCTGTTTTGGCCCGGGGTAGAGAGGGTTGACCGGAACCACCGGACAATATACCGTGCAAACAGTACATTTGATGCACTGCTCAAAATTGTTCGCGCTTATGTTTTTTTCCTGCATGTTCATGTCCGTATTCTCCTATTTTGCATTTTCCGCCTCTGTGCCATCTTTAAGGATGGCGTCAGCTGCTGCCATTGCCGTGATGATTGCGATTCCTCCTCCTGAGCCTTCATACAGCGTGTTGCTGCCGCTCAGGATTGAGCCTATGACATAAAGGTTAGGTGTTCTCCTTCCGCTTATGCAGGCATGGATGCCGTCTTTGGTGGAGGCTCCGAAAGAAATATAGTTCTGCCTGTTCCAGAAATTGCCGTCAAACCAGTTGTCACGGCCCTGTGCATAGTCAAGGTCAATGTTGAACACAGGCTCGTATATGCGTTCCGGGGTGGCAATCAGTCCTTTGCTGAAGAAACTTCCTGAGGCAAGTACGAAATTGTCCGCATAAAGGCGTATGTCACCGAAATTGACCGTTCCGATGCTTTCCACATTCTCGTCTGCGCCGAATTTCGCGTCAGTCACCGTGTCTCCGAGGAAAAAGCGTCCTCCCGCCTTTTCAAATTCAGCCCTCAGGTTCATCTGTGTCCTGATGCCCGGGACTGATGGCGGCATGGTAGCGACGAAGAGTGTCCGGACTCCGATAGCCGTGCCGAGTGACTGGGGTACGCTGCCGTCCTTTAGCCCGAACACAGCAGGGAGCACGACAGTATCCTCGTCATTCAGCATTTGCCTGATCTGCTGCGCGGCTTTTTCCCATACTCCGTCCCGGTCCATGACTCTGGCTATGTTGGTTGCCCTCATTTCGCTCGGATTCTTGCGCAGGCGCTCCATCTCTTCGAGCTTGAGCGAAACTATGCGGCATTGTGTCCCTTGTCTTTCAAATGAATCGGCAAGGAATTTTGTGTTGAAGTCCAGGTAGCCGAGTATGTTTACTATAAGTGCCTTCTCTCCGATTTTATGCTCTTTAGATTCAAGGGGCGTGAAGTCGGACAGTGTGAGCCATGCAGGCTTTCTCTCTCCTGTCGGTGTGATGCGCCAGCTGTTCCTGGACGCGTCTCCGTTTACATGGATACCGCAACTTTCAAGGAAGAGCGGGGCCTGTTCCGCGTATCTGCATACCTTTTCTTTTCCGAGCAGGGAGTACGGATGGTCGGGGTTCAGGCCGGAAAGCGCCTCAAGCGGATTTTCTACCGCAGTCCCGTCAGGCAGCCTGCCAAGCAGGTCGAATGAACCCGAAGAAAAATGGATTGCGCTCTGTCCGGCTGACACTATGGCGCATTTCTTTCCCGCTTTCTGCAGTCTGATTCCGCAAAGGAGACCGGAAAGTCCTCCTCCTATTATAACTGTATCGAATTTCATTGCCTGTTCTGCTTATCTGTTATCGCCTTTACATGGTTCCGGCCCTTCGAGTCCGCATACTCCCGAATATATCCATTGTGAATATTCGCTTTCACGCAGGGTATCGCTCCAGCATACCGGATACATTCCTTTCCACCTCTCGTTCACAAAATTCTTGAGGTCGTTCTTCGTGCGCTCCGTGCATTCGTGTGAGTCCGCAAGAAGCCCTGCCGCCCTGCATGCGCAAAGCTCGCCCTGGCATGTTCCCATTCCGACCCTCGTGCGCCTGCGCAGGTCCACGAGATTGTGCACGTCCAGTTCCTTGACGGCATATTTCACTTCCCCGACCGACACTTCCTCGCACTCGCAGACAAGTGACGCGTCATATTCGTCGTTGAGCCCGATTCCCAAGGCCCTTGCCCCGTGCCTGCCGAGTGTGGCCTTGTGGGCGTTGCCCGGCTTGGTCCATGTCTTTCTTGATATTTCTTCGATATTATCATTCTCCGAGCCTGGAAGTGGAGTGCACATTGTTACGCAAGGCTTTCCGATTCCCAGTTTCTTGCATACCAGGTCGGTGGCCCATTCCGCCATCAGCCTGTATGTCATCAGCTTGCCTCCTGTGATGCTTATGAATCCGTTTATGCCGTCGCGTGTCTGGTGGTCAAGCAGCACGATGCCTCGGCTGATGTTGCGTCCGGAAGGGTCGTCATCAGTCGCCACAAGGGGACGCACACCGGCATATGCCCTCAGGATGCGTGTGGAGGCCAGGCTTGGCGCGAGTTTCTCTCCTTCCTGCAATAGAACGTCCACCTCGTCAGCTGTAACGTACATGTCATCCACTTCTTCAAACGGGACTCTGCTTGATGTCGTTCCGATGAGACATATTGTGTCTCCAGGCACGAGGATGTCGGCATTGGCAGGCTTCCTGCATCTGTTCAGCACAACATTGTTCACTCTGTGGCCGAAAATCAGAAGAGCGCCCTTGGCCGGGAACATGTTGATTCTTGCCCCTGCCATTTCGGCTATGCGCTGGCCCCAGATGCCGCCCGCATTGACTGTGACAGGCGCATAATATTCTGTTTTCTGCTTTGTTGACGCATTATATACTTCAACTCCCTTGACTGTGTCGCCGTCCTTTATGAGCCTTGTGACTTCGCTATATACAAGGACTTTGGCCCCGTGAAGCTTTGCGTCTATGACATTGGCTGAGGTGAGCCTGAACGGATCGACTGCGCCGTCCGGCACCTTTACCGCGCCAATGAGGTCTGGATTGGCTGACGGTTCCATCCGGAGAGCTTCCTTGGGCTCTATAACTTCGGCATTGATTCCCGCTGCAAGACAGGAACTTACGAATTTGTCCTGGTATGCCAGGTCGTCTTCAGGCAGCGTTATGAACAGGCCTTCGGTCTCTTCGACGCAATGTCTTGCTATTTTCCTCAGAATCATGTTCTCCTTGATGCATTCCTCAGCGGATTCCCTGTCAGTGACAGCATATCGCGCCCCGCTGTGCAGAAGTCCGTGATTCCTTCCGGTCGCTCCCGTAGCCAGGTCATGCCTCTCGATAAGCAGGACTTTCAGGCCCCTTATCGCGCAGTCTCTGGCAGTTCCGGCTCCGGTGATGCCTCCTCCGACAATGATGACATCAAATTCATTGTCCGTTCTTGCCTGTGCCATAATGTTCTGTTGCTTGGTGTATGTAATTGTGAGATTTATTCAGACTTTTTTCTTGCCAGTTCCCTCCTTGCTTTCCGCTGTGCCGTCCTCTCCTGAACCTGCTGCCTCTTCTGTGCTATCATGACCTGGAGGTTTTCTCCCATATTTTCCACGAAAACAGGGAACCTGTGTTTCATCAGCCTGATTTTGTCCTTTATGAAAGAGTTGACATGCCTGGCTTTCTTCTCCTCATACATCTTGTCGAATTCGATGAGGATGCCGGTCTCCTCGGCACCGCTGAACTCGTGGTTCACCGCTCCTCCGAACATCTTCATGCATGGGGACAGGCTCATGTATGAGTTCACGAGAGGGGGGATGTTGACCCCGAGCTTCCTGACCTCGGCATTCAGTATCTTGTAGTCTTCCTTGAAGCCGTCTTCTGTAAGTATGGTGTCCATTCTTTCCGTGTCAGTAGTCAGCCCGAGAGGCTCGTAAGGTGTCACGAGGCCGTCCTTGTCACGGAAATGCTTGAACAGGAAATGCTGTATCAGGTCGCGTGCGCTGCGGTTGTAGTCCGGGTACATCGTCATTTTACCGAAAAAGTATTTCATTTCCGGCTTTTGGAGCATGAGAGCGCCGAGACCGTCCCAGAGATTGTCAAGGGCGAAAAGTGCCTTTGCGCCGGCCTTTGAACTCTGGTACTGCGGGGAAACGAAGCTCCTGCCGAGTTCTATGGTGTATGGAAGCCAGTTCTTTATGAACTCTTCCGAAAAACGGAACATGTGTGAGGTGGCCAGGTGCGGCTGTCCGTCATCCCCGAGCCTGATGTCAGGCCCTGCTATGAAACGGTAGCCTCCGAGTATGGCCTGCGCGTCAGGGTCCCATACGATAAGCTGCCTGTACGGATTCTCCATGGTGTCAAATTCGTCTATGTCCATGGAGAGCCCGCTTCCTCCTCCCGAGTCACGGAACGCCTCTTCACGGAGACGGCCGATTTCTTTCATGACATTGGGAGAGTCATGCGAGTCAACTATGTATATCTCGTTGTTGCCTTTGTTGGTGTCTCTGAGTTTCTTGGCCGGAGTAAGCTCCGCCTTGAGCACATCAATGGCTATAGGGTCTATGATTCTTTCCATTTTTTCTTGTTTCTTAAAGTTCGTAAACTTTCTTTCTGATTTCCTGCGCCCATTCGTGCGGGGTCCTGGATTTGTCAAGGCTCTCATGCGGAATAGGCTTGCCGATTATGACGCGGTAGCTGCCCCCTCGGCTGCGGTACATCTCGTCCGGAAGGAAGAGCATCGCAGCGTTGAATTTCAGCCCGAGCCTCTTGCACCATTTGGCGATATTGTAGAACCTGTCCGAATTTCTCCCCTCGAATCTTATCGGGACGATGTCACGGCCTGTCTGTACGCTTTTGGTAACGAAGGCCTTGCCCCACTGGATATCCTGAATCTTGCCGTCTATTTTCCTTGAGCACAGGCCTGCGGGAAACAGCAGCATATGGCTGTCAGAACGGAAGGCTTCGTCTATGAGCTTGGGAAGATTCCTTGCCTGGCCTCCGAGCTTGTTGACAGGGATGCCGAGCGGCTGAAGTCCCTTGAGGTTCATCAGGAGGTCATTCATAAGGTATTTGATGTTCCCGTTGTAATGTTTTCCGAGCACCATTCCGAGCGTCACCCCGTCTATGGCTCCGAGCGGATGATTGGATACGAACGTATATCTGGACGAATCGTCCGGGAGGTTTTCCATGCCTTCCACCTCAACATTCACATTGAGGTATTTAAGGCAGTTCTCACAGAATTCGACTCCCATGTGGCCTTCCTTAAGATATCCGTTTATGAAGTCCTGATGGGCAAGTTTCTTGAATCCTTCAATCAGGAACTGAGGTATATATTTTGCTTTTTTGCCGGCCCTGGAGCGTATGATTTGTTCCAGGTCGAGCACTTGTGGCTGTCTTTCTGTCATCTTATGCCTTGGTTTCAGTAACAGATACAAAATTAAGCATAATTGATGAAAATATGCCTATCGGGATGCTTTTTTGTGAAAAAGGCGGATTTTCTTCCTGGCGAGGCTACCTGAAATTGAGCGTGAAAACCGTTTCTGTGCTGTCGCTGCGGGTCAGCTGGACTGTCCCGTTGTGCTGTCTCATAATCTGGCGCGACAGGCTGAGCCCGATTCCGGTACCTTCCGGCTTGGTCGTGAAAAACGGGACGAAAATCTGCTCCCGGCTCTCCTTGCTTATCGGGGCACCGTTGTTGGCTATGCTTATAATCACATTTTCCGCGCTTCCAATGCCGGCGGATATCTGTATGGATGTGGCACCGGCCTGCACTGCATTGCGTATCATGTTGATGATAATCTGTGATATCTGGCCTTCGTCTGCATAGAGCAATATGTCCTCGTCTTTTTCTGAATATCCTATTGCGGCTCCGGCCTGTTCCGTCTGGTGTCCTGTCAGATTGATTATCCTGCCGACCATGTCGCGGACATAAAATGCTTTCTTGGACGGAGGGGCTACCTTGGTGAGGTCACGGTATGACTGCACGAATTTTATGAGATTCTCCGATGAGCGTGAGATTGTGGCAAGTCCTTCCTTTATGTCCGGTCCCTCCCCGCATGTGCCGGGAGCATATTCCGCAAGCGTGCTGCTGAGGGAGGCTATCGGCGTGACTGTGTTCATAATCTCGTGGGTGAGGACTCTTATGAGCCTGCTCCATGCCGCCTGTTCGTTCTCGGCTATCTCGTTGCTTATGTCATTGAAGGCGACAACCCTGACTTGCCGGCCTCCTATTTGGGCGACAGACGCTGTGATTGATATGGTGCGCTGGCCGCTTTCATTGTACCAGCTGGCACGCTCCTCATTGTTTTCAGTGGCTTTCTGAAATGCCTCATAAAGAGATTCGCTGACATTGCGCAGCTGGCGTATGTTGCCCAGGGATGATATGCCGAGCAGTGACAGGGCCGTCGAATTGCAGTACCTGACTCTTCCTTTCGTCTTTGAGGCGGTCTGAGAGGTCTCGATGACGGCTATTCCGGTCTGCACATGGTCCAGCATCTGCCCGTAATAGCGTTCCTGTTCCATGATTTCGCAGCGCTCCTTGTCAAAGATGCCGCGGATTCTGTTCAGCGTGCGGTTAAGACTTCTGCTGAACAGCGGTTTTTCATCAAATCTGAAATTGAGTTCCTTGTCCTCCAAGGCATCCAGTATGTAGGTCACTTTTTTCCGCATCCTCTCTTTTGTCCACAATGCGGACAGCACGGCTCCCGCGATTGCGGATGCCGAGACCAAAAGTATGATGTCTGCCGTTTCCATAATGTCCTGTCTGGAATGCCTGTTGTCAGATATTGTATTTTTTCAGCTTTGCGTACAAGGTCGGACGGCTGATTTCAAGGGCTTTGGCCACCATGGACAAGTTGCCGTTGAAACGTGCGACGGCCGCCCTGATGGCTTTCTCCTCAGCCATTTCGAGTGTCTCTGCGGCTGTGTCCTCTGCTGTGTCAGGGACGGGAGAGGAGGATATCATCATGTCGGCGGACTCAAGCATTTGCCCGTCGGCGAGAATGACGGCTTTCTCTATGCAGTTCTGAAGCTCTCGTATGTTTCCGGGCCATCTGTGCCTTTTCAGGATTTCCACGGCTTCCTGTGACAGGCCCTGAACGCCGCGCCTGTATTTGGCCGCGAATTTTTCAGTGAACATTTCCGCCAGGGGCTGTATCTCGTCCGGTCTTTCCCTTAACGGGGGCAGATGGAGGTGCATGGTGTTTATCCTGTAATAGAGGTCTTCACGGAATTGCCCGTCATTTACCATTTTTTCGAGATTCCTGTTCGTGGCGCAGATCAGCCTTATGTCAACCGGGATGGACTTTGTGTCTCCGACCCTTGTCACGGCCCTGTTCTGGAGCACGCGCAGAAGCTTGGCCTGCAGATGGAGGGGGATGTTGCCGATTTCGTCGAGGAAAAGGGTGCCGCCGTCAGCCTGCTCAAATTTGCCGGCATGGTCGGAATGCGCATCCGTGAACGCCCCTTTCACATGTCCGAACAGCTCGCTCTCGAAAAGCGTTTCTGTCAATGCGCCTGCATCCACGCATACCATCGGCCTGAGCGACCTTTCGGAAAGGCGGTGCAGCTCTTTTGCCAGCATGTCCTTGCCCGTTCCGTTTTCTCCTGTTATGAGCACGGTGGCGTCTGTGCCTGCAATCTTGTCAACTGTGCGCCTGAGGGTTGACATTGAGGAGGACCGGCCCCATCGCATGCATTCCGAATTGTCCTTGCCGGCCTGCTCCTCGGATTCGGGATGGCGCTGTGATATGCTCTGACTGCATGCGGAGCGGAGTGTGGATATGAGCTTTTCATTATCCCACGGCTTCACGATAAAGTCAAAGGCCCCTCGTTTCATGCCTTCTACAGCAAGGGCTATGTCAGCATATGCCGTGAACAGCACGACTTCCGTGTCAGGGCTTCTCTTTTTAATCTCGGACAGCCAGTAAAGCCCCTCATTGCCGGTGTTGATGCCTGTGTTGAAGTTCATGTCAAGAAGAATGACGTCAGGTTGCATCTGCGCCATCTTGCTTACAAGTCCGGAAGGGGAGGGGATAAGCTCTGTTTCTTTGAAATGAAGCGGAAGGAGGATGCCCAATGCAGACCTGATGCCTGCATTGTCATCCACCACCAGTATTTTACCTTTTTTAGTCATTTGCTTCTTCTTTGTATTTGAGCGGGAAGGCATGTGTGCTTATGGCGTTCCGCATTATGCTCCGGCGAATACGCCGCGATGCACAAAAGTAGCAAAATTCGGGGACAGAAGCAAAGTCCGGCCGCCTCATCATATGAATAGCGGCAGGGCTTCCGCAACTTGTGCCAGCACCCATGTCACCAGGGCAAGAATGCTGATGACCCACAGTACGAAAAGCACGATTCCAGGTTTCCAGGAAGGTGCCTTCAGGTCAAAGGCAAGCCTCAGTCCGTTGTACAGCATCCAGATTCCAAGGATTCCCACAACAGCTATGACAAGCCACCAGAGCATCGGGTGTGTCATTATGTCAACCCATAGCACATCATATGCGTTGTCAGTGGCCCATCTCTGTGCATGCCTTTCCGTGTAAAGGCTTATCAGGTCCGGTGTCTTGTGTATGAAAATCAGGCTCAGCAGGCAGCCGAAGCCGCCCATTGTAAGCAGGATTCCCATTATGGAAGAAAATATCCTGCCGGCGGTCCTGATGGCCGGTGAATCTTTTATTTCCTGCGCTTCCTGTGCGATGGCGGCAGGCGAGAAGTTCGTGCGGAAGTTGCTCAGGCTGATAGGCTTTCCTTTCATCTTGCATTTCTCTTCCACGGATCTTGCCGGCGGCATGGCAATCCACAGGCACAGGTACATCATCAGCACAAACATGAAAAACGGTCCGCTGACAAAACTTACCATGAAGCTTGCCATAAACAGGACGATGAAAATGAGCCTTATGATTACATAGTCTATGTTGAAGTAATTTCCTATTCCGGAGCATACTCCGCCCACGACCCTGTTCTCCAAGTCCCTGTAGATACGTTTTTCTGTCTTTGGCTTTTCATCCGAAGGTGCGTTTTCTTCAGCGGAAAACTGGGATGGCTCGCCTATGCGCCTTCTGATGTCAAGAACCATGTCTTTGTTTGCTACCGTTCCGGAAAGACAGCTCTCAGCAAGCAATTCGGCAATCCTTTCCTCTATGTCCTGGACAATCTCATCCACGTTGGAGTCTTCAGAGAGGCTTGCGCGTATTTCGCCGAGGTATCTGTCAAGCTCTGAGTATGCGTCTTCTTCCAATGTGAAAGAGTATCCGGCTATATTGACTTTCTCTGTTGTTTTCATCTTGTCTGTGGCTTATATGGTTTCTTCCTTTCCTTTTCTTATCGTGGATATCGCCTGAGAAAGCTCTTCCCATGCGGCGTCAAGTCCTGCGAGCTGTTCGCGGCCCATCTGTGTAATCATATAATATTTCCGGGGCGGTCCCTGAGGGGACTCTTCCCATCTGTAGCTGAGAAGACCGAGCTTTTTCAGCCTTATCAGAAGCGGGTAGGTGGTTCCTTCCGCAACGATTATGTTGACGTCCTTGAGTTTCTGGATTATGGATGACGCGTATTCGTCTCCGGCTGCAAGTATAAGCAATATGCTGTATTCAAGCACTCCGCGCCGCATTTGTGTGCGGTTGTTCTCTATTATTCCTGCATTTTCCATGTCTTTCATTTTGAAGTCGTGAATCGCCTTATGTTCTCGGCTGTCGCAGGTATGCCGCGAAGTTCGCATTTCTCGCTTGCAGTGACAGCTTCAGGAGCTATAATCCATATGACTATATATAGCCAGAATCCTGTAGAGCCGCAAATGAGCGCAAGCAGGAACAGCACTCTTATGAACACGACGTCAATCCCGAAGAACAGGGCGAGTCCGGAGCATACGCCGGCCAGCTTCTTTCCGTCCGGATCGCGGTAGAGCTTGTGCGAGGGCTTCGCAGACCATTCTGACTGGTATTGCTGCTGTTCCGGGGCCGGCTCGCAGGTTTCGGGATAGCCGAGCTGTCCGATGACTGCATTTGTCATGGTGATGTCCACGACTTCCCGTCTTCCGAGCTTTTCCTTGAGAAGGTCCGCTATCCTCATTTCAAGTTCGTCCATGACCTCGTTGCTTCCTGATGTGTTGTCAAGAGATGCCCTGAACCTTGTAAGGTAGGATTCAAGTGCATTGTATGCATCATCGTCGATTGTGAAGCTGCAGCCGCCGATTGCTGCGTTGATTGTCTTTTTCATATGTATATGATTATAATTGTTTTTGCATTCCGGGCATCGTGCCCTTTTGTTGTTGGTGCTGCAAAGATATAAATAAATTTAACTACTATGCAATACAAGGTACTGAAATTTTGAGAATATTTTGTATATGCGAATATTTTAATGGCACCTTTGTCACGGACAGGGAGTGGAGGCACATGAAATCAGGTTTCCGGATATTGTGTGTGCGAGGCATAATCATTATATTTGAGCTGACGCTCATATATACGCCTGCGTCTCGGCAAAACTTACAAGCAAGCTTGACGTTTTGCTCTCAACTTTTGCTATATTTGCCCTCCCCATCACTATGATTTGGGGCAACGAACTTTGGATTAACCCTTTATTTTAAATTTTGACAATTATGGCTTATTGTCCTCATTGCGGTACTCAGGTACCTGACGGAGATTCACTCTGTCCAAGCTGCGGCAAAACAGTTTACAATGCTCCTGTACAGAACAAGACTGTTCCGGGAAATGACGAGAAGTGGCTGGTGACGCTGCTTCTGTGCTTCTTCCTTGGAGGTCTCGGCATTCACCGTTTCTACACAGGGCATACCAAGACCGGCATAGCGATGCTTCTGACTATGGGCGGATGCGGAGTCTGGGCGCTCGTTGATTTTATCATGATAATCTGCAACAGTTATGTTGACGGCAACGGAAACCGTCTGAAATAATGCATATGAAACACAGGAAGGCGTCTTCAATCATACTCATTGCTGTATGTGCGGGATGCCTTCTTTTTGTTTACGGCAGGTTCGCTCCCGGTTCCGGCTTTCCTTTTCCGAGATGCATTTTCTTTCAGCTTACAGGCTACAGGTGCCCCGGATGCGGTTTGCAGAGGGCTTTGCACAGCATGCTGAATCTGGATTTTGTCTCGGCCTTCAAATATAATGCATTCCTCGTTGCCATATTGCCTGTTCTTGCTTTGCTGCTTTTCTCACATTTTTCCAAAGGTCGATTTCCTGCCTTGGACAAGGTTTTGTGCAGCAGATGGTTCATTTGGACGGCTGGGATTCTTACGTTTTTGTGGTGTGTCTTCCGGAATATTTACGGGTGGTAATGGTGTTTAAGTTCCTGTAATCCGTTGTTTTACAGCTTATTGTTAAATTGCGTGGTTCCCAATGTGCAGAAATTTGTCCTGTTTGGAACCCTGTGCTTTGGTAATCCTTTGATTATTAATATTGTGAGCAAAGACGGCGTTCCCAATGTGCAGTGTCATGTCCTGTTGGGAACGCATGTCTTGTGTAATCATGTGTCTTACAGCTTCTTGCAAAATTGAGGTCGGTTATTCGTTCCTGAGCGCATCGACAGGGTCTGACAGGACTGCGGAAAGGCTCCGTAAAGTCACTACGGCGCATGTGACTGCCAGGACGGCTGCGAGGGCAAGTGCGAAAACCCACCAGTACACAGGCATCCTGTAGGCGAATCCCTTGAGATAGGCATCTGTTACGAAATAGCTTAGAGGGGCCGCAATGGCGAAGCATACAAGGACTATCTTTATGAACTTCATGTTGAACATTGCGAGAACGTCCCCGATTCCGGCTCCGTTGACACGTCTGATTCCTATTTCCTTGCGCCTGTGTTCGGCATCGAACATGACAAGTCCGAACACTCCCATAAGAGAAATCATGATGGCAAGGGCCGTGAACAGCAGGATGATGCGCGATGTGCTTTTTTCCTTGGCGTACTGCGAGTCAAGCCTGCTGTCAAAGAATCTTACGTCAATCTCATCCTCTTCCACGGAAGGGTCAATCTCATGAAACACGGACCTGATGTGGCTGAAGACTGCCGGAATGTCTGCGTTTTCTGCTGTCCTGACATATAGTGTGCTGTATGATTTCCAGTTGTTCTTTCCGAAAATGTACAGTGCGAAAGGCTGCACTTCCGATTCGAGGGACTTGTAGTTGAAGTTTTTGCAGAAACCTGCAATCTCCGTATCTCCCTGGTGACCCGACATCTTGTCTTCGAGAGTCAGTCTGAATTTGTCGCGTGCAGCCTCATTGAATATATAGACTCCTTTCTCGCTGCTCTCGTCCGCTTCCGTGAAATCACGCCCTTCGACAATATCGATTCCCATGAACCTCAGGAAGTCCCAGCTGATCGGATAGCACTGAAAATTGATTTGCTCTCCCTTGAACTCCCGTCCCCAGCCCATTCTCATAGGTGCCACTATGCTTCCGCTGGCCCATGTGACATCTTTGATTGCAGGGTTTGACTTTAGCATGGAGGTGCACTCCTTCCGTGCCTCAGACACTCTCCATGTCGTAGTTACCTCAAGCAGCCGGCTCTTGTTGAAGCCCATGTCATAATGCAGCATATATGAGCGCTGCATGCTTATGAAACTTGCGCATATTATCAGGCTTATGGAAGTCACGAACTGGAACCCGATAAGGCCTGTCCTGAATGCCTTGCCTTTTGAAACTGAGCCGAATGAGCCTTTTAGGGCAAAAGCTGGGGAGAATGACGTGAGATATAGGGCCGGATAAATGCTTGTGATAACGCCGAGCACAAGGGCGAGCGATACTGTCGCCGCTGCAATCGGCAGATTGTCCGGCAGGGAAGTTCCGCTGCTGATGAGAGAGGCAAGTGTGCTGCCTGAAAACATCTTCACGAGGATTCCGGCCAGCACAAGCGATGCCGTAACCATTGCCACGGATTCCATGACGGTTGCCGCCACAAGAGATGAGCGTGAGGCGCCGAGTATTTTTCTTGTGTTGACGCTCTTGAGCCTTACGGGGACAAGTGCGAAGAAGAAGTTTATGAAATTGATGAAAGTTATGGCCAGCACAAGTATGGCTATGGCCAGCAGACTCAATGTAGTGGTCCTGTTGCCGCTCTTTCCGATAGTGCTTGTCACATTTCTTGAAAAGTAGAGATCCTCAATCGGAAACAGCCTGCATGTCATTTTGCTGAGCGTCTCGTCCATGTCCTCGTATGAGCGGTAATTCCCGTTCCCGGCTCCGTCCTTATATATCTCATCACGTATTCTTTCGAAGGCCAGCCTTTCAAATTCCTCCTTGTCCTGCGGGGAACGCAGTTTGACGAAATATATGTAGCTCCACTCATTATAATTCCAGCGGCATTCGTCACCGAGATTCACAATGGAGCCGAATTGGTACAGGTCGCTGTTTGACGGCATGTCCTTGAATACAGCAGCTACGCTGACATGGCTCATGTTTCCATCACTGTCTTTCCAGTAAAGTGTCGAGCCTGCGCCAAGACCGAACTTCTTTGCATTCGATTCGGATATGGCTATTTCGTTGTCTCCGAGCGATTTGCCGAACGAGCCTTCGGACGCTTCAAAGCCGAATGTCCCGATGAAACCGGAAGACACCCTGCTTTTATTGAGTACGATTTTGTTGCTGCCAGCCTCGTCCGTATAGAAATCGGTCTCTTCCTGTATGCACCAGCAGCATCCTCCGCTTTCTACGCACGGAAGACTCGTGATTATGTCTTCCCAAAACGGGCGTGCCGTATATGTCATGTATCTGCTTTCGTCATACCAGTCCGGCAGTGCCAATACGTATATGCGTTCGGAGTCCTTTATCTTCCTGTTGTATCCCAAATCGTGCACAATCTGCACAAGTATGAGATACATGGCGGCAAAGGCCATGGCCATTCCGACAATGTTAAGGACTGATGATGTCAGGGAGCCTTTCCCTGACCTGAATATCTTGTTTGCCATTTCGCTTGTTTTTCCTATGCGCACCAATGCTTTAAAGTTCGTTCTTCACGTCACTTACAATATGGCCGTCGAAGAGATTTATTGTCCTGTGAGCCATAGCTGCGTCCTTCTGGGAGTGGGTCACCATAACGATGGTCGTGCCTTCCGCATTGAGTTCGCTAAGCAGTTCCATGACCTCTTTTCCGTTCTTCGAGTCGAGGTTTCCTGTCGGCTCGTCCGCGAGAATGAGCTTTGGATTTGATACTACCGCTCGTGCGATGGCCACTCTCTGCTGCTGTCCTCCCGAGAGCTGCTGCGGAAAATGCTGTGCGCGGTGGCTTATGTTCATTCTCTTGAGCATTTCAGTGACGCGCCTCTTTCTCTCTGCCGCGTTCATGTCAAGGTAGCGCAGCGGAAGCTCGACGTTCTCATATACATTCAGCTCGTCTATAAGATTGAAGCTCTGGAACACGAATCCTATGTTGCCTTTGCGGAACTTTGTCCTTTCTCTTTCCTTCAGTCCGGCCACTTCCTCACCGATAAGCATATAGCTTCCTTCTGTCGGGTTGTCAAGAAGGCCGAGGATGTTCAGGAGCGTGGACTTTCCGCATCCTGACGGACCCATTATGGCCACAAATTCGCCTTCTGAGATTTCAAAGGACACCTTGTCCAATGCTGTAGTTTCGATTTCTTCCGTGCGGAATACTTTGCTGAGGTTGGTTACTTTAATCATATTGTTTCTTTTTGAATTATTTGTCGTCATTATTCGTTCTTCAATGATTCTACCGGGTTGCTGCGCGATATCTTTAGGCTGTTGAGCACAGCGCAGGCTATTACAAGCATCATTATGAAGATGTCCGCAAGGATGAAGTACCATGGAGAGAGTGCTATCTTTTCGGAGAAGTTCTTCAGCCAGAGTGTTGAGGCGAAATATGCTCCGGCATTTCCGATTATCAGGGCCGGTATGCTAAGTTTCGTGATTTCAGTCACATAGATGCCTATGATTTCCCTTACGGAAGCTCCGTTTATCTTGCGCACTGCCATCTCCTTGCTTCTGCGCTGCGACTCGTCATGCACATATCCGACAAGTCCGAACAGGGCTATGATAATGGAGACGGCGCATCCTGCCATTACCGTGTTCCTCATTTTCCTTTCGTCCGAATAAGCCTCGCGCATAGAGTCCCTATATGCCTTCACTTCTATCTCCTTGTTTTCTATCCTTGCCTGGATTGACTCTTCTACGCGTGCAATCATTTCCGTTGATACCTCTGATACCTTGATTGCCATAAAATTCAAGGATGTTGAGCCGGTCTCGCCGAGGAACTTGATGCTTGCACGGGTATCCTGGTTGGTCAGTGTGTTTATCCTGTAGTCTTTATATACTCCGCTCACTGTAAAGGCATCTTCAGCATTCCTGCTGTGTTCGGTGATTTGAATCTGTTTCCCGACAGCTCCGTCACTCCAGTCCTGGAACTCCATCATCTTATTCACAAAGCTCTCGCTGACGGCCACTTCGGAAGCGGTCCGGGGATATCTGCCCTCAATAAAAGGAATCTCAAGCATTTCGAAAAGCCCCGCGCTTCCCTCATATTGGTCGGCGATGTTGAACAGCTCTTCCTTATTCCCGTCCTTCATCTGAAATATGTTGTTTCCGGAGCTGTAGTCCAGAGGAAGGCTGTATGACATCTGCACGTCAAGTACCCCCGGTATTGCCTTCAAATCATCAATGATTCCCTGATGCGTACTGTGGTCTGTGCCAGTGAGAGGTGTCCACAGCAGATTCCTGTACTCATATCCGGGCTTGTCGTTGACCGCTTTTCCGTATTGCGCGCTGATTACGCACATAAGCGTCAGGAGCAATGAGCATATTCCTATCTGGACAAAAAGAAGCCCGAGTTTCCAAATCCGCTTGTTCTCACGGCTGTTTCTTATCGCTGACCCTGCGGGAATCCTTGAATAAAGGTGGCCCGGCACAACGGCGGCTGTCAGGAAGACTGCTGTAAGCACGCAGGCAGCTGTGATATAGGTTTCTCTGACAAGAAGGGCATCTAGGGGAACTCCTGTGATATCCTCTGTCACTGGCTTGAGTGCCAGGATTATGAGTGCAGCTGCAGCCAGTGCCGCTGCCATATCGGCTGCCGCTTCCTTGCACATGAGCCAATAAATGTTTTCTCTTGCGGCGCCATAGCATTTCCTTATGCCCATTTCCCTGGACCTTTTGACTATTGCCGAAACCGACATGAGTATATAGTTCAGAAGCGAAATCAGGATAAGCAGACCTGCCACCACTGACAGGATTATCATCATGTTCCTTACACGTGCCAAGGAAGTGTATGCTCCTGTAAGAGGAGACAGGAAATAATGGATGTCGTTTCCTGATGTCCGGGCATTCTCAATCACTTCGGGAGGGTAGTTCTTCTCCTGCATTAGCCTGATTGCCGGTGCGAGCATATCCGGGTCAGTCCCGTCTGCCAGCCTGACGAATCCTCTGTAACGGTCGTTGCCTATCCAGTTTCCGGTGCTGGTGCTGTTTAGGCTTTCCATGGATACAAGGACATCTTTCCGGAGCGAACAATTATATGGGAAGTCCTTGAAGACCCCTGCCACAAATATCTTGAATTGAGGCAATTCCTCGTTTGCGATGATTTTTCCGATGGCCTTGTCAATGCCGCCGAGTTTTTCTGCAAAACTTTCCGATACCATTGCGCTGCCGGCATCAGCAAGCACTTTCTTGGGGTCGCCCACAAGAATCTCCGTGTCGAAGACATCAAAGAAACAGGTGTCTGCGGATATTATTGAGCCTTTTATGACATTCCTGTCCTCGTCCATGAATTTGTCGCTGTTGAAAAGGAAGGTATATCTCGTGGCGACATCCACACCGGGCACATGGTTCCTGAATCCCGGAGCTATGGCACCTGAAGTATTGTCATATTCATGCGCCTCCCCGTTCAGCGTATAGAGGGTTCGTATCCTGTATATCTGCTCCGGGTTTGCATAACATGTGTCGTGGCTCTTCTCATAGCACACTTTCGCTATCAGTATAAGTCCGATTGCCACTCCGGTGCCGAGTGACAGGGCTTTTATTGCAGTTTCTTTCAGTTTCATTTTTATGGTCATTTATTGTGTCTGCTTCCGTTTGCCGGCGTGTTTTCATATGCTTTTGCCCCTGGAACGGCAGTGGCAGATAATTGATAGTGGCAGATAATCGGCAGTGTACGGTAATCAGAATACCAGCACGTCATTGTCCCCGAAGCTGTCATATCCTGATGTTATGACTTTTTCTCCGCTCTCCAGGCCTTCGAGCACCTCATAGAACTGCGGGTTCTGGCGTCCGATGCGGATTTCGCGCTTGACTGCCTTTCCGCCTTCCGGCGCTACGACATATATCCATTTTCCGCCTGTCTTCTGATAGAATGTGCCGCGCGGAATCAGTATGGCTTTCTCAGGTTGGCCGAGCTGGAGATTAAGATAATATGTCTGGCCTGTGCGGATGTTGGACGGCTGGGCTCCGCTGAATCTGAAGTCCGCCTTGAATTTTCCGTCACGCACCTCCGGATATACTTTCCTGATGACGGCCTCATATGTCTCACTCTGGCGCTCAAAGGTTGCTTCCAGCCCTGATGAAACCCTGTCTATATAATGCTCGTCAATCATGGCGTCAATCTTATAGCTGTCGAGGTCGTTTATCTGGCCTATCTTGGTGCCGCTTGCGACTGACTGGCCGAGCACCACGTCCAAAAGTCCGAGCTCACCATTGATAGGGGACTTTATTGTAAGATTTTCCTTTCTGCGGCGTATCATCTGCATGTTGAGGCGCATGTTGTCAAGGCTTTCCTGCATCTGATTGATTTCCACGGCTCTGTACAGGCTGTCCTGGTATGCGCGTTCTGTGACAAGCGCCAGGCGTTTCTGTGCAAGTTCAAAGTCTTCCTTGGCCGTGAGGTATTCTTCACGTGCTATAAGCTTGTCTGCATAGAGGGCTTCCTGCTGGCTGTACTTTCTTTCCAGACGCTTGACTTCCATCTCGAGCTGCAGCTTGTCCTGCATAACGCTCAGCCTCTGCTGTTCCATGGATATCATGGTGTTGCGCAGTATGTTTTCCTTTTCCGCCAGCTCAGCCTCGGAGTTGAGTATCTGAAGGTCAAGGTTTTCATTGCTGAGACGAAGTATCTCGTCTCCCTTGCGTACTTGTCCTCCTTCCTCTATTATGATTTCCTGGACTATGCCTCCCTCAAGCGGGCTTATCTGTATTGTTGTCATTGGCTGCACTTGGCCGCTGATGCGTATGTAGTCGTTGAACTCTCCGCTTTTTACCTCATTGATTGTCAGCGTGTCCCTGTTGATTCTCAGTGTGCTGGAATTGTCCCTGAGCACAAGCCACAATACGAATATGGCCATTATGGCTGCGAACCAGTAGGGGAGGGCTTTCTTCGTGAATGCTGCCGCTATGCCTTTTTTCTTTTCTATTATCTTGTCCATGTCGTTTGGTATGTTTTTGTTGCTGATGATATGTTTTTTCTGCTGATAATGTGCGTCCGGTTAATTTTCCCAGTCCTGGTCCTGGTATGCTATGCCGCTGTAATAACGTACGACACTGCGCTTGATTATGAACTGCAGGAGCGCATTGAGCCTTTCCGCATTGGCATTGAGCCAGTTGTCCGAGGCTTTCTGGAACTCCAGTGGTGAAATCAGGCCCTGCTCAAGCTTCTTGATATTCAGGTTGTATGCTTCCTCCTGCACATCCGAGAGGCGCTCCGCCTGAAGAAATGCCGCAATAGCCCCGTCCTTGTCCTGCACTGCTCTTGTCACTTCGTCTTCGATGTCGCGCAGGGTCTGCTCGTATTCCATTCCGCTCCGCAGGCATTGGTTCTTTTTCTGCTTGAGATTGTAAATGTTGCCGAGCCTGTTATATATGGGTATCGAAAGTGACACCTGTATATACTCTCCTCCATTGGTGCGGAGCTGTGTCATATATGGCTGCGGGACATAATTTGCCTGCCCTGGATAGGTGTAATAGCTTGTGGACCATCCGGCTGAGAGGGAAATTCTCGGAGCGAATCTCCACTTGGCTTTTTTCAGTTCGAATCTGGCTTTTTCCATTGTACCTCTGGCGATTGCCACTGCCGGGTTGCGGCTTGCGGCCATGGATGAAAACTCTGCCGGGTTTTCTTCTCTTTCTGCAATCATGCCGGCCTTTTCCTGCCCGGCAATATCCATGCATACGTCAAGAGGCTGGTCCAATGGCCATGACATCAGGTTTTTGAGGGTGAGCAGCGCGTCCTGATGCAAATTTGTGATGTTTACAAGCTTGTATTCCAAGTCAGCAAGGGCGGCCTGCATCTCTATGACGTCGGCATGGCCTTTCTGCCCAAGCTCTTCCTGTCTTGTGACAAGCAGAAGGGACTGCTCAGCGGTACGGGCCTGGCTTTCAATTATTTTACTCATGTTGCTGTAATATACCACATTGCAGTATGCCTCTATGGTGGCAAGGCAAATCTCGTCAGCGAGCTGCTGTTCGCGTTCCTTTCCCATTTTTACGGATGTACGTGCTATGCGTATGTTGTTGACGGCCTCGAAACCGTTGAACAGGGTCATCTCTCCTGATATGGAGTAACCGTTGTTGAATGATGCGGTGGAGACGTACGTGTTGGTCTCGGGGTCAACAGAGCGGCCGAAGTTTGAGTATGCGTGGGTTCCTGCCGAGATGCCGGGCGTGAATGCCTGCAATATGGCCTGGATGCGGTTGTTGTTCTCGTCTTCCGTCAAGGTTTTCTGTGACTTGAGTTTCAGGGAATTGTCGAGTGCATATCGTATGCAATCCCTTATTGTCATGCTGTCGTGCTTGATTTCGTTCTGCTGGATTGCCGGGCTGTCTTCCTGTTGTTCCTTATGGATTGCCGAGCTTCCATCCGACTGTGCCTTATGGGTAGCAGGGCTTTCTTCCAGTGCGTATGCCGTTGTCACGGCATGTGCCGCATTTGTGCCAATGAGCATGCTTGCTGCCAGCGCTGGGAGTATTTTGCCGATTCTTAATGTTGCCTTATTCATTACTTATGTCGTTATAGTCCTTGTTTTTTTGCCCGTTTTTCATGTCAGTTTTTGTACCGGGCCGCAGGACAATGAACATCTGCCGTGCCAAAAGTTTTAAGGGCTTGATTTTTAATTGTTTGGCTTTTTGCTTTGAACGCGTTGTGTAAAGAATTTTTACAGTGAGTGTAAAATTCTTGTCCAATTTTTTCACCTCGTGGTATCCACCCGGACTGGCATTTCTGTGGATGAAACGTTGTTTTCAGCTCTTCTATCCATCTCAAACCGGAATTTCATGGATACTTTTCCGTTGTTGTTCTTTGCGGGCGGGGCGGGGAGGTGGCGCGGATGTTGCCTAAGGCCCATGTCATTAAATTGAAAATGATATGAAACTTCATTCTGGACTGCCATATTGGATAATAAAGAATCGTCTGTATGATTATTACAATCCTCTGAAAGATGATGTGACCGCGGATGTCGCTGTCATAGGCTCAGGAATAACCGGGGCGCTTGCCGCACATGAGTTGTGCAAGGCAGGCTTTGATTGCTGTGTGCTTGACAAACGGAGCATAGCCACAGGGAGTTCTGCTGCGAGCACGGCCCTGCTGCAATATGAAATAGACCTGCCTTTGCACAAGCTTGCCGGGAAGATTGGGGAGGACAAGGCCGTGACCGCATACCGGTCGTGCCTGGATTCCATTACTGAACTCGGGAAGATACTGGAGGAAGCTTCGGTGCAGGCGGATTTCGTGCGCAGGCCGAGCATTTTTTATGCAAGTGATTCCAAGGGAGAGGAAATAATAGCGAAAGAATATGAAATAAGGACAAGGCACGGCTTGCCGGCTGAGCTTGTTTCACGTGAGGTACTTCTGGAAAAATATGGCCTGCATGCATTTTCGGGGGCGCTTTGCAATTGCGAGGCTGCGGAAGTGGATGCATATAAGGCTGCCACGGGGCTTCTGGACTATGACATGAGGCATAATGGCCTGAGGGTATATACTCATACGGAGATTTCCGATTGCATCCAGGATGAATGCGGCTGCATTTTGACAGATAAAGACGGACATACGGTCAAATGCAGATATGTGGTTGTGGCTGCCGGCTTTGAGGCGGGGCAGTTCCTTCCGGAGAAGGTGATGAAGCTGACTTCGACATATGCCCTTGTGTCGCATCCGGTGGATGAGAAGCTGCTTTGGCCGGGACGTGCACTTGTATGGGAGACGGCCGAGCCTTATGTCTATATGCGCACCACGAAAGAGAACAGGATAATAATGGGAGGGGAGGATGACGGATTCTATGACCCGAAAAGGCGCGACAGGAGACTCGCCCGGAAGGTGAGGACACTGGAGAAAAAGTTCCGCAACCTGTTTCCGGACATCCCGTTCACAGCAGAGATGGCCTGGTGCGGAACATTCAGCTCGACGGATGACGGCCTGCCTTTCATTGGCCCCTGGAAAGAGGGAGACCGGGTCTTCTATGACTTGGGGTACGGCGGAAACGGCATAACATTCAGCGTGATAGGAGCCAAGATGATAAGCCGCACCCTCTCCGGCCACAAGGACTCCCGCTACGACATATTCGGTTTCGGACGGCTTTGGGATGATTGAGCAGGACTTTTGTTTTTAAGATAAAGGCAGTTTAAGTGCCTTGTGCAATAATCAATTAGTATAAGTGTGATGTCATTTGTTGCCAAGGCGTGGTGCATATGATTGCAGAAGTCCAAAACGAAATGGATGGCAGGTAAAAATATGTCCTGAAATAATGTCAGGTGTGTTATGCCAATCTTCAAACAGCAGTGAGACGGCGCCCCTTATACATGAGTATTTCATGTTCACGATTAACTTATGAAAAAGAATGTAAATTTTGAGAATAAGATTAAAAATGTTACTTTTGTTAAAATTTATTGTAAAAAAGTAGCTATTTGGTGTGATGAATATTTATAAGCCGGAACTTACCATTATTACGCCTGTATATAAAGTTGAAGAATATATTGAAAAATGTCTGGACAGTATTATCTCACAGACATTCACTGACTGGGAATTGATTCTGGTAGATGACGGTTCTCCGGATAATTCAGGTGTGATATGTGACCGTTATGCTTCTGAAGATTCACGAATCAGAGTAATACATAAGGAAAATGAAGGTGCCGCGGTTGCGCGTAATGTGGCCCTTGACATCGCCAAAGGCAGATATATCACATTTATTGACAGTGATGATGAATATGGGACTTCTACAACTCTGCAAGAGAACATGGCCATATTGAAATCAGACCCTGTTATAGATTTTTTGCAGTATCCATATGTTTATCTTGACAACATCTTGGATAAGAAGTATTATGTAAGGGAGGCTTATGTCAGATCCAGCGCTGAAGTGTTCTCTAATATTCTCGATAACAGGATACGTGGCTACCTCTGTATAAAAATATTTAAGGCCAGTCTGTTTGATGGAGTGAGGTTTCCTACTGACGTCCGGGTAACTGAAGATTTGCGTGTCCTGATGAGCCTTTTGGGCAAAGTGAATACGGTGTATTTTTCAGAATACGGCGTATATAATTATTATAAGCGTGAGAATAGCTTGGTGGTTCTGAAAAGCAGGGATAAGGAATTGGATGTTCTTGACACATATAAAAGAATGTTGTCGATGGCGTCAGGATATCCGGGAGTTGAGATCGGAGCATTTGCCAAGCGTTTTTTCATGACGCTGTCGCAGATTCTGAATATAGAGATTATGTTCGGAGGCGGCTGCAAGGATGAGCTGCATGTGCTTTGTCAATATATGCCAAGTTGGAAATTGCTGTTCGGCAGGTTGAAATTTTCAACCAAATGGAAGATATTGCAGGTGAAAGTCCTTGGCATAGACCGTTTTGCGCGATGGAATATGTATTTTAAACAAAGAAGGTTAAATAGGCAAAAGAAATATTAATATGGATAATATTATCAATATTTTATGCGCGACTGATGACAGGTACGTTCCTTATTGTGGAATAATGCTTACATCTTTGTTCGTCAATAACCAAGATTCGAAGTTCCGGGTATTTGTGCTGACGGATAAAATGTCAGAGGCGAATATTGCATCCATGGAAAAGCTTGCTGATAAATATGGGAATACCATTAAAATAGTGAAAGTGGATGCGGATGTCCTGAAAGATTGTCCTATACGTAAAAAAGACCATGTCAGCCTTGCCACATATTATCGTCTGCTTGCCCCGGTGCTTCTTCCGGAAGATGTCGGCAGAATCTTGTATCTTGACTGTGATATGGTGGTTGATGGCTCTGTGAAAGATTTGTGGAATCAGGATCTTGATGATATTGCCCTTGCTGCAGTCATTGATGAGGATTATCTGGGGCTTTCAAAATATGAAAGACTCGGTTTGAACCCATATAGGAAATATTTTAATGCAGGAGTCTTGCTGATTAATCTGGAGTATTGGAGGGAACATGATGTGATGGGCCGTTGCCTTGAATGTGTCGCTTCAATGCCTGAGAAGTTGTTGCTTCATGACCAGGATACATTGAATTTTGTATTGCAGGATGAGGTGAAGCTTCTTGAAGTGAAATATAATTTCCAGACAGGCTTCCTTTATAAAGGTACTGCAATGGAAGTACCTGTGGCACAGGAAGTCATGCGAACCATAAATTCTCCGGTAATTATTCATTTTACCGGCAAGAGGAAACCATGGCTTACGCATTATTATCATCCTTATGTGCTGAAATTCTTGTATTACCGCTCCATCTCCCTGTGGAAGAACTATCCTTTGGTATATATACTGAAAGAAGATTGGAGATATTGGCGTCACAGATTCAAATTCGCAATGGGCTGGAAAAGACGTCCTTATATTACTGACAGTCAAAAGGAAAAGAAGTAACTTTCGGCTTGCAGCGGCTTTGTCAGTCGCTGCATACTTTTTTACGGGATACGGCAGGACAGAGACGGGAAGGCCAAGCTTATAATTCCTGCAGGTCATATATGTTCTGATGCCTTTGCAAAAGTTCAGACCTGATGTGAAAACCAGCTGTTTTCAGTTTTGGAGTAGTGGAGAGTGGCTCAGCAAAGTTGGGCGGCCTTTCATTTGTTGGATTTGGTTTAAGAAAACGGCTTTTTTTACACCGAATTGCATTTTTGTGTAATTCGGTAAAAAATATGAAGGTTCTTTAAACCGTTTTGCTGTTGAGGGAGATGGTTCTTCGGTTTCTTGGTTGGCGGAACGTGTTGTTATGGTGATTGGTTGTGAGTATTGAGGTGCTGCGGTGTGGTTGAGGTGGTCTGGTGTGCCGTTGTTTGATTGTGGTGCGCAATTGTATGATAATCAGTTCTTTTGTTGAAATGCGATTCCCCGTTTTTTGGGGGCATCGTTTTTCTGGAATTTGCTGATGCTTAATTGCTTGCGTTGCACGTTTTGTAAAAAATAACCGATAAAACTCGCAGATTAATCCGGAAATTTTCCTACATTGCGTCATGTTTCGAATAGTGGACCAGATTGCATTACTCGAAAAAATAATACTAAAAACAGCCGGTTATGAATGAAAGATTATTATGTAAGTGCCCAAATAACATTATGGCACACAAGGTCGTCAGTATTCTCACAAATGATGATATTGTCTTCCGCCAGCACGATGAAACAAATGATCCACGCATAGGAGCATACGGTCCAACCCCCGGCATCGCAATCTATGTGTTTGAAAATGACTATGAAAAGGCTCTGATGCTGATAGAACCCATTGTCAACTCCTCGACAAAAAGCATAAAACCATTCTGCCCGAAATGCGGAAGTGAAGACACGGTCCGTATCGAAAAAAGCAAATTCATGATGCCGTTGCTCATACTCTCAATAGTTCTCTTCATAGCCCCTGTTGCCTATTTCTACTTCACAAAAGACTTGGAAAACCACTCAATGACACTGGGCATCCTTGCCATTATTGCATTCCTGTCCAGCATTGTGATGGCCTTTCTCTGTGACCGTAAAACTGCCAACTACAAATGCAACGGCTGCGGCAAAAAATTCAATCGCATATAAAGCGCTCTTATTCCCCAAAAGTGTACTTTGAATCCGCTGTAATATGAAAAGTTAAGGCTATTCTTATGTCTTGGCGAAAGGTTGTTGCATGATATGAAATCCTGCTGCTTCCGTTTTGGAGTAGTGGAGATGGGCTCAGCTAAGTTGGGCGGTCTTCATTTGTTGGATTTGGTTTAAGAAAACGGCTTTTTTTACACCGAATTGCGTTTTTGTGTAATTCGGTAAAAAATATGAAGGTTCTTTAAACCGTTTTGCGTGGAGGGGAGATGGTTCGTTGGCGGAACGTGTTGCGATGTGATGGTGGTGAGTATTGGGGGGCTGGGGTGTGGTTGAGGTGGTCTGATGTGCCGTTGCTTGATGTGGTGCGCAATTGTATGATAATCAATTTTTTGTTGAAATGCGATTCCCCGTTTTAGGGGCATCGTTTTTCTGGAATTTGTTGATGGCTAATCGCTTGCGTTGCATGCATATTAAAGTAAACTTTGCTTCTGCTCTCGACTTTTTCGTATATTTGCAAATAGCACTGTAATTATAGCATGATGAAGAAAATAACTTTGTTTATTGCCGCGGCGGCCTTGTTTATTGCTGCGGACGTTTCTGCCCAGATGACAATGGTCAGAGACGGAAAGGCCAAATCCAGGATTATCGTAACTACTGACCAGAAGCCGGATTCGGAGGCTGCTGTACTTTTGCAGGACTTTGTGCAGAGGATAAGCGGGGCGGTTCTCCCTATTGTTCCTGCAGATGAGGTGGGCAAATTCCTGCGCAAAGGCGATGTGCTTATCGGAAACGGTATGACTGATACCTTGTATGATGTCAGCGAAAGTCAGGAAGGGGAGAAGGTTCTGAAAGAGGACGGCTTCCGCCTGCTTACCGGAGACGGGAGGCTGAGAATTGCGGGCGGCTGTGACAAGGGAAGCATTTATGGCGTGGTCACACTGCTGGAAAAATATCTCGGAGTCAGCTACTGGGGTGAGAATGAGTATTCGCTCACGAAGTCCCGGGATGTCGTTCTTCCTGAGATTGATGAGATTGACAATCCGGCTTTCAGATATCGCCAGAGCCAGTTCTATGGCATGAGGAATGATCCTGTGTATAAATTGTGGATGAGGCTTGAAGAGCCTGCGGAAATGTTTGCAGGAAGCTATTGGGTACATACCTTTGACAAACTGCTGCCGTCGTCACGATATGGCGTGGAGCATCCCGAGTATTATTCTTATTTCGGCGGCAAACGTCATCCCGGCAAGGCAAGCCAGTGGTGCCTGAGCAATCCGGAAGTGTTTGAAATAGTCTGTGAGCGTATCGACTCGATATTCAAGGCCAATCCAGGAAGGAACATGATATCCGTGAGCCAGAATGACGGAAACTTTACCAACTGCCAGTGTGACGCGTGCAAGGCGATTGATGAATATGAGGGCGCGCTCTCCGGAAGTGTCATACATTTCCTGAACAAGCTTGCAGAAAGATTCCCGGACAAGGAATTTTCAACTCTGGCATATCTCTATACCATGCAGCCGCCTAAGCATGTGAAACCGCTTCCGAACGTGAATATAATGCTTTGTGACATTGACTGCGACAGGGAGGTGACTCTGAGGGAAAATGCTTCCGGACGCGAATTTGTCGAGGCCATCGAGGGGTGGAGCAAGATTACCGACAACATCTTCGTATGGGATTACGGCATCAATTTCGACAATTATCTCGCGCCGTTCCCTAATTTCCATATCCTTGCCGAGAACATCCGCCTTTTCCATGACCATGGGGCGAATATGCATTTCTCGCAGATTGCTGGCAGCCGCGGAGGTGATTTTGCCGAGATGCGTACCTGGCTTGTGTCCAAATTGATGTGGGATCCTTCGCGTGATACGGAGGAATTGATGCAGGAATTTCTTGAGGGCTATTACGGAGCCGCAGCGCCATATCTGTATAGGTATATAAAGGTTATGGAGGGCGCTCTGATAGGAAGTGGCCAGAGGCTTTGGATTTATGACTCGCCGGTCTCTCACAAGCGCGGAATGCTTAAGCCTGAGCTGATGAGGCGTTATGCATCATTGTTCGACATGGCAGAAAAGGCTGTCGCTGATGACAGCGTGGCTTTGGCGAGGGTTCAGCGCACAAGGCTTCCTCTGCTTTATTCTGAGCTTGAGATTGCGAGGTCAGAAAAGAATATGGATATGCAGGAGCTTGCAGCCAAGCTGGATTGGTTTGAGAGCCAGGTAAAGCGTTTTGAGGTGCCTACATTGAATGAGAGAAGCAATTCGCCTGTCGAGTACTGCGAGCTTTTCAGAAGCAGGTATATGCCTCGTGAGGAAAAAAGCCTTGCTGAGGGTGCTTCTGTGATTTTCCTTGATGAGCCGGGAAGTGCATATGCCTCTCTTGGAAAGACGGCTTTGACTGACGGTCTGTTCGGAGGAGCCGGTTTTGTGGAAGGGTGGATCGGCTGGGAAGGCAAGGATGCATCTTTTGTGATTGATTTGGGGCAGGTTAAGGAAATCAGCAGCATAGAGTCGGATTTCCTGCATCAGCTGGGTGCATGGGTTCTGCTTCCGACGCAGGTGTCATATGAAATATCTTCTGACGGGGAGAATTACAAGGAAGCTGCCGTGAAAGACCTTCCGGAGGACAGGAGCGCAAAAATTCAGTTTGTAAGCGTAAGGCATGACTTTGATGCGCCTGTGCCTGCGAGATATATAAAGGTGAATGTGACCGGAACGAAGACCTGTCCTCATTGGCATTATGGCGTAGGGCATCCTTGCTGGTTCTTCATTGATGAGGTGACTGTGCTTTAGGGATTCATCAGTAATTTGGTCCAGGAAGTAAAAATCGCTGCAACATTTTTATGACCTTTGCCGTCTAATATACGTTTGCGAAGCGCACGTGTTCGTAGAAAGTTGAGAGCAAAAAAGAGCAGGCGTATATATGAGCGAAGCAAAAGTATTCATATAAATTTAAAGAAGATGAAACGTATTGTTGCATTTTTGGCATGTGCCGCCACCATGTGCGGCTGTGCAATGTGTCCGGGGAATGTTTCCGGACCCGAGATGACGGAAAGGTTTGAGCTTGGGTCAGAGTATTCGGAAATTCAAATATCAGGTGCCATCTCGGTGACTTATTCTGACACGGCTGCATTGGTTTCCGTAACCTCAGACAGTGCCTCATTGGCAAACTTCAGATTCGCCGTTGAGAATGGCGTCTTGTCTATGAACAGGAAAGCGTCCGCCGTATTCGGAAATGGAGGAACTTCCGGCATTTCTGTTGTGCTTCCAGTGTCGGCATCGCTCTCCAGTGTGGATGTGTCCGGGGCAAGCCGTTTTATTGCGGAGCAGCCTGTCGTTGCTGAGAATTTTATGCTTGATGTGAGCGGGGCATCCACTTTCAAGGCGGAAGTGCGTGCAAATGTTCTTGATGCGGAGGTTTCCGGCGCTTCTTCCGCACTGCTTTCCGGAACTGCATGCAAGGCATCGCTTTTCGTTTCCGGTGCCTCAAAGATGTCTTCCGACAAGAGCTATGTCACTGCGGATGAGGTGACGGTTGATGTTTCCGGTGCGAGCAAATTGGTTGTCGGTTGCGACGGAAGCTTGTCCGGAGATGTGTCAGGAGCCTCGCGGGCAGTCTGTCATGGGAAAGCTGACGGTCATGTCAAAGTGACCGGAGCATCGGATTTCAAGCGTGTCGAATAGGGCGGGCTGATTCCAGAAATGGCTGCTTTTATGTCATTATGGACAGTTTTGCTGAAAATATTTTGAGTGCTGACGGCAGGGCATGGCTTTTGAACGGGCCACGTCCTGCCTTGCGTTTGAGGCATCATGAGAAATAAAACAGTTAACGTATATGGAACATTCAAAGAGAATCCAGACTTCCGTTTTGAACGGAATGGAAAAGAAGGCTTTGGTATGGCTTGCCCAAAGGCAGCCGAAATGGATGAATTCCGACATGCTTACGCTTATCGGTGTGATAGGCTCGATAGTGGTGGCGGCCGGATATGTGCTCTCGAATTACAACATGGCGTGGCTTTGGCTCGCTTCAGCTGGTTTCCTGATAAATTGGTATGGTGATTCTCTTGACGGAACTCTGGCACGCGTGCGCGGTACACAGCGTCCTGTTTACGGATTTTATCTTGACCATAATGTGGACGGCGTTACTATGGCCATAATGTGCATCGGGGCCGGCTTGTCTGACTTGCTTAATCTGTATGTGGCGATGGCTGTGCTTGTGGTTTATCTGCTCCTTTCTATTTCTGTCTATATAAATGCGCACCTGAAAGGGGAGTTCAAGCTCACTTATGCCGGAATGGGGCCTACAGAGTTCCGCCTGATAATGATAATCGTGAACACATTGTTCATATATGTGGCACCTCTGCGTGATTATGCATTGAATTTCACGCTTATGGGAAATGCCGTCAGACTCGGCTCTTTTGATTTTATCGGAGTTGTTATTCTGTTGATACTCATAGTTATACATATTGTGAATTTTGTTCAGGATGCCAAGGGATATGCTCTTGTGGACCCTGTGAAGAAATGGGATGGCAAGAATTAGGGAACTGGCTAAGAAGACGCCTAAATTCATTCTTTCCAATGTGCTGGGCACAGTCGTGGATACGGCTGTGCTTTGGCTGTTTTCTGAGCATGTATTTGCGAGCTATTTCGGGGAATATGTCGTTTCTCCTGTGATTTCTTTCGAGTGCGCCGTGTTCGTAAATTTCCTGTGCTCATGGTTTTTCATTTGGAAGGACAGGGTGGTGACCGGAAGCGGAAAGTCATTTTTCAGAAAGTATCTGCTTTATAATTTTTCGGCGAGTGCCGTGTTTCTTGTGAAAATGGGATTCCTTCTGCTGTTTGAGGTTATTTTCGGATGGGATGTGGTGTATTGCAATCTTGCGGCGCTTTGCATTTCGGGCATAATCAATTTTTCGATGGGCGAGTGGGTCATTTTCGTAAAAAGGCATTGACGGGCACTTGATGCTTGTTGCATGTCTGGGGACTTTGCGGATTGTGGGCTGTCGGGTTGCCGGGCTGTCGGGATGCCATGTTGTCTGACTGTCGGGCTGTGCCGCCGGAATGATGGTGGAGCGCAATTGATTGGTCTATAGCTTAATGTGGATTTACGGTGCCCCTTTTGTGGGGAATCGTTATTTTGCAATTTATTGATTCTCAGAATTTTGTATTTTATTATGGCTTTGCTTGATATAAAGGAGCTGGAGGGCTTCAGCGGTGTTTTTCGGGGGAAGGCGGGAAACGCATTCGGGCGCATGCTCATGCATTGGCTTTCCGTTGACAAAATGAATGAGCTTTATGCGAGGCATGAGGATGTCTCGGGGCCTGATTTTGCCCGTGATGTGCTTGCTGACATCGGAATGAAGATGCAGATAGGCTTTGCTGACGGGGCATTCGTGGAGGATGTTCTGTATGGTGGCGGGGCTGCTGTCTCGGGTGGATCTGTATGTGGGGTTTCAGAAGGGGAGAGTGCTCTTGAGATGTTGGACAGGCTTCTTCCGCAAGGGCCTTTCATCACTATCAGCAATCATCCTTGCGGACATGTGGACGGTATCGCACTGGTTGATATTTTCGGGCATCTGCGGCCGGGCTACAAGGTTATGGTGAACAAAGTCCTGTCTCGTATTGAGGCTTTGGAACCGAATTTCATTACTGTCACACCGACCGGGAATGAGAGGAGTGCTCCGACGGCGGCGAGCATTGCTGGTGTGAAGGCGGCGCTGGCGCAGCTGCGCAGCGGAAGAGCCCTTGGGCTCTTCCCTTCAGGCGCGGTCTCTGACCTGTGCCTGAAGGAGCGCCGCGTGCGTGACAGGGAATGGCAGGAGGCTGTCGTCAGACTGATAGCCAAGGCAAGGGTGCCTATTGTTCCGGTGAGATTTTTTGACGGAAATTCTCCGTTCTACTATTCTCTCGGGCTGATAGATTGGCGGGTACGTCTGCTGAGGCTTCCTTCTGAAGTGTTCAATAAGGCCGACCGGCCGATGCGCGTAGGCATCGGCCCGCTACTTTCAGTAGCTCTCCAGGACTCAGTCCTGGAGTCGGCCCGCAGAAACTCTTCATGTGACGGGGATTCTGATGCATTGTCCGCGTTCCGTGACTTTCTGCGTGCAAGTGTCTATGAGATGCATGTGCCTGAGTTTGAATGACATTTTTGAGGCAGGGCGCATTGACAGTGCAGCATGTGTTCTCTGTGGAAAATGCTGCATTTAAAGTACATTTTTATTTTGATTGTAGAATGCTGCTGTTGTTTCTTATTGATTATCAAACCTGATATAAGAAAAATCTTCTCTGCCGGATTGTTACAAAAATTTTGTGATGTGTGTTTTTGTTTTGCCTGTATGCCGTCAAATGCTTGAAATCTGATACCTGCTGCCGGGAAAAGATGAATTTTGTCAAATCGTGATGAAATGTGCCGCTTTCTGCATTTTTTACATTTTATCATAATTTTTTGGAATGGTTATTGCATATGTGAAATAAAAGCAGTACCTTTGCAAACGAGTTGTTCAAAGAATTCTTCAGTAATTCTTACGACTTATTGGTTATTAGTTTTAGTGTTATTAATTATGTGGTTAGTATGAGGTGTCCCCGCGCGAGCGGCGATGTCTCATTTTTTTATATGGCATTTCTGCTGTTGCCTCAATAGCAAACTCTACTGATAAAGGATTTAGGGGATCACCGGTAAAAGGATTCAAGCTTTCTCCCCTGTGTCTCCCCTCGGGTCTCTCCTGGTCATGGCACTAATTGGCGGGCAGGTCGATTTTACACAGATCCGGTACACATGTCAAGAAAACGGTTTAAAAAATGGGCCGGATTTTTACCGAATGCCAACCAAAAGAAATTCGGTAAAAAAATCGCACGATATTTTTACCGTTTTCCAGTTTTTCCATATAGATACAGGATTTTATAGGTGACCATGATTATTGTAAAGAACCCAATTCAACAAGCCAGTTGTTTTTCATTTTGTAGTGTCTGTCCAGAATCGTTTATCAGCCAGTTTCATAAGTTATTATTGCATTTGTTCATAAATTTTTGTTTTCCGCCAAATTGTTGGATGCCAATGTCTTCATCACCAAAATCAAAGACTGTTGAATCAGATGTCAGGATATGTGGAACGGATATTCCAACTGTAAATGCACAAATAAAAAGCCGCAATAAATAATATGTGCGGCTCCTTTGATTGACGATGTTGTTTTTAGCGCTTGCTCAAATGCTGTCTGATTCTCGCTTTCAGGATTATGAAATATATGACCTCTATAAGCAGGATACCTCTGAGGCTGACCAGTTTCAGGTCTGGCATCAGGCTGTCCATGTCAAGAATGGTGAATACCAGGTTGAGCATGTTGTAAAGCATGATTATGCAGAAACATACAGCCATTATTGCGGATGCGGTCTGTGTCCTGATTGATTTTACTGTTTCGTTTTCCGCTTTTTCTTTTGAAAAAGGAGCGATAAGCGCTGTGATGCAAATGGTCAAGCCTAAGCAGGTGATAGCAATATGAGTTGCTGCCTCTGGTAAATTTACGTCAAAGCAACGCAGCACAATGTAAATTGCTGACAGAAACATTGCGCATGCGAATAATGCGATGGAGATGGTTTGAGTTTTGTGAGAGAATATCATAATAATTGTTTTATTGTGTCTTGAAATTTAGTGCCAATATTGTGATTATATCTATCAGTTGTTTGTTCTTATTGTGTTGTTCCAGCTACAAAAATACAATTTATAATTTCATATTCAATATGCTTGCTGCTTTTCTTTACGGAGATTCCCGATAATAAGGTTTAAGGTTATGAGGATAAGGTTACAGTTTTTCAAATGTACAACGTGAGCATAACCATAACTGAAGCAACAGAAGGGTCCGTATCATTGGCTAATGTCCGCACGTGAGAGCAGGTTTACAGCAGATTGAAAAATTGTCCGATGTGGCGCCCGTCTGCAAGGCCATGGTTTGCTTCTATTGCGACTGTCATCATTTTGCGCCCGTCGTTGTCTGTCAGTTTGCCTACAGCTATCTGCGGGATTGAATCTCCTGGACGATAGCCTCCTGCATGACGTATTCCTGTGAAATCCACCCATGGAATGGATGTGAAATATATCAGGTCTGTGCGTCTTTCGTTGCCGTTTGTGCCAAGGCCGGAACTTGATTTGACGCGTTCTATTTCTTTCGTGGCTTCGGTTGCGAAAATGTTGCGGTCTTCATGCCATTCGAAATATGCGAAACCGAAGGAGCCGTCTTCGCGCGCTATTGTGGGGCTGGCTCCGATATGGTTGTATATTACTGCTTGGCCGTCTTCAATACGGCATCTCAGCTGCGGAACGGCATTGACGGCTGTCAGGATATGGTGAAGCGAGTACAGGAAGAAGGATGCTCCGTCAGCTTTGGCCTGCTTGAAGCATTCTGTGAAGTCGATTTTTGCGGTCAGTCCGAAGAACGGGGCCGGAAGATTGCCGAAAAATTCATAATGCTCTTTGCGTTCCCAGGTCGAGATGTCGATTATTTCTTTTGTGTTCATAATTATGTGGCGGTCAAATTAGACGGACAAAGATAATGAAAGTAGAATGCAATGCGTCAATTGTGTTTGCTTTTGTAATTTTGCAGCCGGAAAAGAAACAATAATGAGGAGGTGCCGGAAATGTGAGGAAAGTTATATTATACATTGCAATGAGCCTTGACGGATATATTGCAGATTGCAGGAAATCAGTTGATTGGATAAAGGGACAGGATGATTCTGTGGAGATGAAGGATACGTATTTGGATTTTTTTGCCAATGTCGGCACTGTCATTATGGGCAGGCGTACATATGAACAGATTACAACAGAGTTGTCACCTGGCATGTGGCCATATTCAGGGGCTGTGACATATGTCATGACTCATGATGCGCCTATGGCTGACACGGAAGATATAAGGTTTACAGATGATGAGCCATGCCGTCTTATAAATAATCTCAAGGAGGGGACAGGGAAAAATATTTGGATTTGCGGTGGGGCTGATGTCATAAAACAATTTATGAAAGAAGATTTGATAGATAGGTTCCATATTGCGATGATACCGGTTGTCCTTGGTGGAGGCATAAGGTTATTTGAAGAAATCGGCCGTATGATAAATTTGACTTTGGTTGACACGCTGAATTATAATGGGGTAGTGGAGGTCGTGTATGACCGTAGGAAAGTCATGAAATGAAATTGTGCATGAGGGTATAATTTTTTGTACTTTTGTGCCGTTTTTGACGCCGGGGCCTAAGCGTAGGCAGTGCCTTGGCAATTAAGAATGTCTGGAATGGAAGGAAAAATGCTTGCATATACATACGTGGAGGGCGGCAGGTTCGAAATGAAGGAAAAACCGAGGCCGCGTTTGCAGAGTTCCCGTGATGCTGTCGTCAGGGTGACTCTCGGGAGCATATGCACGAGTGACCTGCATATAAAGCATGGCAGTGTGCCTCGTGCTGTCCCGGGAATAACGGTAGGGCATGAGATGGTCGGTGTCGTGGAAGAGGTCGGAAGTGAGGTCGTAGGTGTGAGGCCGGGAGACCGTGTTGCCGTGAATGTGGAGACTTTCTGCGGCAAGTGCTTTTTCTGCAGAAAGGGATATGTGAACAATTGCACTGATCCTGACGGCGGGTGGGCATTGGGATGCCGGATTGACGGAGGACAGGCTGAATATGTGCGTGTCCCGTTTGCTGACAGCGGACTGAGCCTGATTCCTGAGGGTGTCAGCGATGAGCAGGCTCTTTTTGTCGGAGATGTGCTTGCCACCGGTTTTTGGGCAGCCCGGATATCGGAAATTTCTCATGAGGACACGGTCCTTGTAATCGGTGCCGGTCCGACAGGGATATGCACTTTGCTGTGCGTGATGCTTAAATGCCCGAAGAAGATAATTGTCTGTGAGAAGTCTCCTGAAAGAGCGGATTTTATACGTCTGCATTATCCTGATGTGATTGTCACTGAGCCGGCTGCATGTCTGGAAACGGTCCGGGCAAACAGTCTCCATGGCGGGGCTGATGTTGTGCTGGAGGTTGCGGGCAGTGATGATTCTTTCCGTCTTGCATGGGAGTGCGCAAGGCCGAATGCCATAGTGACGATTGTCGCTCTGTATGACAGGCCGCAGGTGCTTCCGCTTCCTCAGATGTATGGGAAGAATCTGACTTTCAAGACCGGAGGAGTGGACGGATGTGATTGTGACGAGATTTTGAAACTGATTGCTGACGGCAGGATTGACACGACCCCTCTCATAACCCATCGTTTTCCGCTGGACAGGATTGAGGAGGCTTATAATGTATTCGAGAATCGTCTTGACGGTGTCATCAAGATTGCCGTGGAGCCTGTAGAGTGCGGGAGGTAGTGCTTGCAAATTTATATGAATCGTATGAAGAAATGCAATAATAATATGCCGGCGGCAGCGGCTGGAAGTACGGCATATCCTATTTTGTTTGCCATCAGCCTGGCACATCTGCTTAATGACATGATACAGTCTGTGGTGCCGGCCATATATCCTATGCTGAAGGAAAATTATGCCTTGACTTTCGGGCAGATAGGCCTGATTACGCTGGTGTATCAGATGACATCTTCCATTTTCCAGCCTTTTGTGGGACTGTATGCTGACCGTCATCCGCGGCCTTATTCTTTGGCTTTCGGCATGTGCCTGACTCTTGCCGGACTGCTGACTCTTGCGGTTTCGTGGAATTATGGGCTGATACTGATTGCAGTAGGCATTATCGGGTGCGGCTCGTCCATTTTCCATCCGGAGTCATCCCGTGTCGCGCAAATGGCTTCGGGCGGCAGGAAAAGTCTTGCCCAGTCGATATTTCAGGTCGGCGGGAACGGTGGTAGTGCAATCGGACCGCTTTTGGCTGCAATTATTGTAATACCGCATGGCCAAGGGGCTGTGGGATGGTTTGCTGTTGCTGCGTTTGTGGCGTTTGCCGTTCTGGCGGGCGTCGGCAGGTGGTATAGCTGGACTTTGATGCAGAGGCGGCGCGAAGGCTCTGAGAATGTGGGCGTTGCCGCTCCGTTTCCTGCCAATGTGGTTCGCCGGGCCATGACTATACTTGTGGTCATGATTTTCTCGAAGTATTTCTTCATATCAAGCATGACGAGCTATTTCACATTTTTCCTTATTGACAAGTTCGGAGTCAGTGTCCAGCAGTCGCAGATATGTCTTTTCGCATTTTTGGCCGCTTTGGCAATAGGCACACTCGCTGGGGGATTCCTTGGTGACAGATATGGCCGTAAATATGTTATTCTGTTTTCGATTTTCGGTGCCGCTCCTTTCGCGTTGGCTTTGCCCTATCTGAATTTCGGATGGACAGTGGCATTTTCCGTGGTCATAGGTCTTGTGATTGCGTCTGCTTTTTCGGCAATCCTGGTTTATGCCACTGACTTGAAGCCGGATAAGGTCGGTATGGTTTCGGGTGTGTTTTTCGGTCTGATGTTCGGGCTTGGAGGAATAGCTTCGGCATTTTTCGGGTGGCTTGCTGACCATACAAGTGTGGAGTTCATATTCCATGTGAGCACTCTGCTGCCGCTTCTCGGAATCATTGCGATATGGCTTCCTGATACCCGCAGGGCATCTTAAGCATGATTTTGTGTCTTTGGCTCCGGCTTGCTTGGACGTGGCGGGTGGCGTCGCTCCGGAGCTGAGGGGGCGATGTCGTGGGCTGTTCTGCCGTTGAATGTGGTGCTTGCCTGCTGTATTTGGGTGGCCTTTATCTGAAAACGGTTTAAGAAAACGCCATATTTTAAACGGAATGCCATAAAAAATAAATTCGGTTTAAAGAATCCTTGATTTTTAAACCGAATCATATTTGCAATCCCTGTAAAGTTTTGTCCCGGCTCTCCAATTTTCGGCAGCTGGTGCGACATCTTCGTTTATTTCTGTTTATGTGAGCCGTTATTCAGGACATTCGGTATCTTCAATTCCGGCCTGAGCAGCAAGAGATAAAAGTTTTTCCCGGAGGGCTTTCGGGCTGACATTCTTTTTGATGACTGTCATGTATGAATGGCATATTTCACGTATGGCAAGTTCATCGTCAAGCAGGTCCACGTTGATGTCATTCCAATGCTTTTTGTTGAAATGCCAGGCCGTAGTGATGGCGGAATAGCTGTCCCTAAGCAATATTGCACGGTCAGGATTGCATTTGACTGCCAGAATGCCGGGCCGGTCGAATGCTGTGCATGCAAACATTTTCCCCTCAATCTTATATACTGCTATTTCTTCCCCAAATGGCTGGCATTCTTCGCACAAAGGTAGTGACACCAGATAATCTCTTACGTCCATCATGTCCATACGCAATTTTCCATCCCGTTTATGGATGGCTGGTGCAAATATACATAAAGCTGAGAGCAGAAGCAAAGCAAGCTTTGATTCTGCCGAAGCGCATCAGTATATGTGCGCGAAGCGCAAATATAGCCAAAGTTGAGTGCAGAGGGAAAATTTATTTTCACTCTGCCGAAACCAAGCGTATATATGGCCGTCAGGACAAATATAGCAGAAAGTCGAGAGCAGAAGCAAAGTTTACATTGACTATGCCGAGACGCAAGCGTATATATGACCATAAGCTCAAACGGGGAAAGGGAGAACTTCAATTGGGAAAATCATGAAAGTCAATAGTGCTATGTGGCATTGTCGGGTTTCAGTTGCTAAGTGCATGAGCGTTTCCCTATGACATGCTGTGCTGAACGCGAGACGGTCAGGCCTTCCAGTGTACCTCCAAAAATGTCTTGGCTGGCGGAGCATACCATGATGCTTGTGGCACAATGATGGATGAAGTTTGCAAATTATTGGCACTATTTTGAATTGGTGCCGAAATTTTGCTAACTTTGCTGAGAAAATAGATTCAAGATGAGTAACGAAACGACAACAGCCATACTTGATTATGCCGAAATGCACCATGAATTCAGCATAGAGGACTTGTTTGCCTATCTTCACGAGAGAACCGGCATCAACAGGTCTTCCTTGTCATGGTATCTGTTCAAACTTGTAGATGGTAACGCACTTGTCAGAATAGGACGTGGCATGTATGGCAAAGTGGTGAAGCAATCCTTTTCTCCGAAACCGGCAGATGAAGTGAAAAAGGTATATGAACTGCTGCAAGCAAATTTCCCGTTTGCCAGGTTTTGTGTCTATCAAGGTGAAATCATCGCACCGTTACAACATCATCTTTCTTCCAATAGTGTAATCTACGTGGAAACGGAAAGGGATTCGGCGGAAACCGTTTTCAATTTTCTGAAAAACGAACGCCTGAAGGCTTACCTTCGACCGGACAAGGAAATGATATACCGTTACGTGGATATGGACCGCAGGGCATTCTTTGTCAAAAATCTGGTTTCGGAAGCACCCTTGCAGAAAGTGTCCGATGTACCGATGCCTACATTGGAAAAATTACTGGTCGATATATTGAGGGACTCCGACTTTTTCTATCTGCAAGGCAGTGAAAGCGAACATATCATAGAAAATGCCTTTAACCTTTATGCCGTCAACCGAAGCCGGCTTTTCAGGTATGCCGGCAGACGGAAGGTGAAGGAAGAATTATCGTCCATCCTGAATAATTTGAATATACAATGATAAAGAAAGAATGTTTCACGACAGAATGGATCGGGCAGGTTTCATCCGCATTGCATTACAATGACAAGAACCTGATAGAAAAAGTAATCCGCGCATTGTCGCTGTTTGAAATGTTGGTCGGGGCCGGTTGTCCTCTGGTTTTCAAAGGCGGCACGGGCGGCTTATCTGGCCACGCTGATTGAAAAAGGCGTTACACAAGTGGAACCGTACCCGGAAAATCCGAACGATATAAAAGATTTGGTTATCCGGCCTTCATTGACAAACAAGTTGAACAAGCTGAAATCCAATTTGCCGGAAGCCTACTATTATTGGGCTAAAACGAGTGAGCTGTTGGAAGCGATTTGATTCGGTCTTCCGGATTACCTTCTAAAATGACTTGGCCGGCGGAGCATACCATGATGCTTGTGGAGCAATGATGAATTATGTCTGCAAATTGATAATTTGACACTGGAAATTTGGAGTCTCATGGTCTGACATAATAGAAAATTAGGTTGTTGCAGTCTGTATTGTATCTGTTTCAATTGAACTGAAGTCTCTGATTTATTGGACGGTAAGGCTATCTGCAATGTGAATAGCACAATTCGTAGCAAGATTGGCATACCCAAAAGGCAGATGAAAATGGATTCCTTTCTTAAGCAGAAGATGCGTGATCTTTACTAAAGTATGGTAGAATTATAATCAGCGACTTATATCGGTTGCTGTGTGCTAATTTGATGGGAATGGTAACATGGCTGATTGTCAGTTCTTTGGGGCGATTGTAGAAAGTGAGATTAAAAATTTGGTACTGAAGTGCGGGTTGACATAATTTTATGGCTGAAACCAAGTAGCTTTTGCATGGCATTGGAGCGATTGTGTAAATGGTGTATAAGCGTATGGACCCGGAACAGGAGATTGCCATTAAGTTTTAGATATTTGTCTAATTAATGTTTCAGGGCTATGCCATATAATGAATTATAAAAAATATTTTTATGAAAATCAGGATTGTCATTTCACTTTTATTTTTGACTATATGGTCAGGAAAAGTTTTGGCTCAAGATATTACGAATGATGGCATAGCCCTTTTCTGCAAGCTGTGGGGAGCCATGAAATATCATACTCCGAAAGTTGCGGATGGAATTTATGATTGGAATGAGGAGTTTTGCAGGTATGTTTCGGAACCGTATGATTTATGCGAATGGGCTTCGAAGTTTGAACCGCGTCTGCGCAGAAAGGCTCCTGCTGATTTCAATGAACTGCTGGAGGTTGTGAAGTCCCGCACGCCGAGACGTCAGAGCTATGTGAATTATGAGAAAGGATATGGGGTATGCGGTTTCCCGAAAACGGATGTTACGCCTTTCCCGGAGACGTTTGAGGAGCGTCTTTGCTCCATGGCGAGGCTGTGGAATCTGGTGGAATATTTCTATCCTTACAGGGGATATGTTCCTGCGTGGGACTCCAATCTGCCGGAATACGTTGCTATGATGAGGGAGGCTGATACTCCTGATAAATATTTGGAAGCGATAAACCGGATGTGCAGTGACTTGAACGACACTCATGTGTTCATGAATTATGGCGGCAAAAGGTATCAATATGTAAGGTATGGCAATTTTTGCATTCCGGTGATTGCTGATTTTATAGGAGATAGACTTTATGTCAAGGATTATCTGCCTCTTCCTGAGGCTTCCGGATGCGGATTGATGAAGGGAGATGAGATAATCGGGATAGATTCTGTCCCGGTTGGTACTCTTGTGGACGAGCTTGTCCTGGGAGTTTCCAACAAGTCTTCACATGAGAGACTTGCCGCTGATTTCCTTATGCTTGGCAAGGATTCGACCAGGACCGTATCTGTCATCCGTGATAGTGAGAGATATGACATTTCCGTTGACATATCCCGGTACGTTTATCCTCCTGGGCCGTCCCTGAGGGCTTTTCTTGACAAGGAACCGTGGAAGGAGGTTGACAATGTCGGATGTTTCTACATAGGAACTCTTACGCGTGAAATTCTGGAAGAAAAACTTTCCGAAGCTAACAAATATGACGGGCTTGTCTTTGATCTGAGGTCGTACCCGGTTGACGACATCTTTGACCCGATAATGGATTTTCTCGGTGTCAGCGACCGTCATGTGGTGACAATATCGGACCATCGCAATGTCGGATCTTTCAAAAAGATAGAATACGATTTTCGTTACAGGCCCGGCGGTTATTCCAAACCTGTGGTTGTGCTTGTTGACCGTACAACCCAAAGTGCGGCGGAAACACTTGCGATGCTGCTCCAGTCCTATCCTCATTGCTTTACCGTCGGAATACAGACTGCCGGTGTTGATGGCGGCTGCATAGATGTGTGGCTCCATGATGATCTCAGTGTCATGATGCCGATTCAGGGAATTTGCTATATCGACGGGACTGCCGTCCAGAAGAATGGTGTCAAGGTCGATTGCATTATATCTGATGAGCCTGAGGACTATGCCGAAGGTGTTGACAGGACTTTCAGCATTGCAATTAAGTACATAAAAGAATGCAAAGGACGATAAAAGGAATCTTTTCATCATCTTTTGCAGTCTTTAAAATCGGGTATTATTGCGTGTGACCGAATCGCGGTTCATATCTTTGCCATATGAACCAACTCTTATTGTGTTACAATATCTCCATCGATTGTATGCGACTGTCTTCGGAAATATATCAGTTATATGTTCCTGAACTTCATTGATATATAAATGCTTGAAACACTTGGCTCGCGATGATACTTGCGCTTGGACTTGTCGCGCTTAGGGGCAAGACCATTTGCCTTGACAAACCGGTCATAAAGTTTGCAAAAGTAATCGGCCATATAGAAAATTTAAGTAATTTTGTTTCTTGACATCATAGCAATGTATTTTGTTTATTTGGTTTGTAGTGATTTCAAATTTACAAAATACATTGTTTTTACTAATAATCAATGATTTAATTTCGTCAAACTGACGTTAAAATATATGCTTGAACTCGAATTACAACAATACCTCCTCCGCGAGTACCCACAAGAGAATGCTCGCTGTGAATGGAAGGAATTTAAGAATCTGAAGAACTCGTTCTGTGGGGACGAAAAGGACGATGTAATTTCCTACGTGTCGGCTATAGCCAACATGGATGGAGGGCATCTTGTGATAGGTGTGCATGATAAGACATTAGATATCATTGGGACTGACACCTACAATTATGATAGACAGAAAGCAGTTCTGAGATTGACGGAACGCTGTGTCAATCTATCCACAGAAGGACTTGATGTTGAGGAATTTATCACGGATGATACCAACAAGAAGGTATGGGTGATTCATATACCTAAGCATCGCCCAAAGTTACCGGTATATGCCCATAACAAGGCGTGGCAACGTATTGAGGATTCTTTGGTAGAATTGACCCAAGAGAGGTTGAATGCCATATTGGAAGAGAATAGCCCTGTTTTTGATTGGTCTGCTGTAATTGTCGATAATGCTACTTTGGACGACCTCGATGGCAAGGCCTTGGCAAAAGCACGTGATGAATATAAGGCAGTTCACCCCCGCCTAGCTGATGAAGTTGATGAATGGGATGATATGGAACTGCTTAACCGTGCTGGCGTGGCAATAAAAAGTAAACTGACACGTGCTGCAATTTTGCTGTTAGGTAAAGAGAGTGCTGTTCATCTGATTAGTCCAGCGGTGGCTACTATCACATGGGTACTGATTGATGACCATGAGGAGAAGAGGGATTACGAGCACTTCCATACGCCATTTATTCTGACAGTAAATGAAGCTTTGTTAAAGATTCGCAATCTGAATCAGCGTATCTTACCGGGTGGAACTTTGTTTCCTGATATTGTCAAACAATACGATGACTACAGCATACGCGAGGTGCTCCATAATTGTATTGCTCACCAAGATTACACCATGCAGGAGCGTATTACTATGGTGGAAGACCCCAATTCCGTTACATTTGCAAATGGAGGATATTTTCTTCCAGGCACTGTCATGAATGCAATTGAGCAGAATGGTCCACAGAAATTCTATCGTAACTATGCCCTGTGCCAGGGTATGGTAAATTTTAATATGATAGACACAATTGGAAGAGGAATCCGCAAGGTGTTCACAGAACAACAAAAACGTTTCTTCCCAATGCCTGATTACAAGATTGACCAAGCAAGAAAGGAGGTAACAGTAAAAATCTACGGCAAACTTATCAGTGAGAAATATTATCGTTTGTTGAAAGCCAATCCCAATCTGTCTCTAAATGACTGCATTGCATTGGATATGGTACAGAAACATGACGCTATAGACAAAGAGACTGCCACTCGATTAAGGAAGTTGCACCTTATAGAAGGACGCTATCCTAAGTTATATCTGTCGGAATATGTTGCCAAGACTGCCAATAATGACGAACTGAAAACTGAATACATCAGAAATAGGAACTTCAACGATATGCACTTTAAAGAGATGATTATATCATACCTGAAATCGTTCGGTGGAGCGACCAGAGGCGAACTCAATCAGCTATTGCAATCCAAGTTGTCTGATGTATTGACCGATGAGCAGAAGATCCGAAAGATAAGTAATTTGCTATCGGCTCTCAAAAAAGAAGGCGTTATCGAATTAACAAATGGCAAGAAGTGGATTTTAGTCAAAACTTAGTCCAACTTTAGTCGAAATTTTAGTCGAAGTGCATGTGTTTGTATTTGTAATATTCTGATAATCATCTACAATGATCTTTAGCGCGTTAGTAGAACAGGATTTATTTAGTCGAACTCAAATAAAGCAAGAGATATGTTATTCGGAAACAAAAAGCGTGGAACTGCACTTTTCCGTCTAAGCTATTGAGAATAGCTCAATTTCGAATATCAGTGTTGAGCCGCCGGGAATGCCTGGTTGTGAGAATTTGCCGTATCCAAGTTCTGCGGGAATGTAGATTTCCCATTTGTCTCCGATGCACATTTGCTGCATTGCGATAATCCACCCCTCTATCAGCTCGTTCAGGCGGAACGCCATCGGTATTCCTCCGAGGCTGCTGTCGAATTTCTTGCCGTCTATAGTCCAGCCTGTGTAATGGGCCGTGACAACGCTGCGTGGCGTCGGATGCCTTCCGTCATTTTTACCATCGCTTATCACTTTGTAATATACGCCTTTGGAAAGAGGCTTGACTCCGTCCTCCTTAGCTTTTGCCTCCAGCCAATCCTTGTTAGCCTGCCGGTATTCCCGTTTATTCATGATTCTCTGATTTATATGTCATCCGATGCACTCTTTGGCATGTTTGATAACACTGCTCAAATCTACAAAATTACATATAAATATTTAATTAGATGTATTTTTAGACTTGAGCAGGTTCTAACCCTTGATTACTGCCATGGGAGAAAGTTTGGTGATTATCTTGACAAGGTCCTGCTGGTTTGCCATAACTTCATCTATATTCTTATATGCGCTGGCTGCTTCATCAAGGTGATTTTGAGAACGGATGCCGTGGATTATGCCCTTGCTGTCGAGCATTTCTATTTCCTTCTTGAGCGAAAGGGTCTTGATGGCCTCTGTGCGGCTCATGATCCTGCCTGCGCCGTGAGATGAACTCATGAATGACTCAGGACATCCGAGTCCTTCTACAATATATGAACTGGTTCCCTGTGATCCTGGAATTATTCCTGTTTCGCCAGCCATTGCGCGCACTGCGCCTTTTCTGTGCACTATGACATCATTGCCATAATGGTGTTCCCATGAGGCGTAGTTATGTGCAATATTGATTATCTGTCCGAACTCCACCTGCGGAAGAGCATCTGCCACTATCTCCATAATGCGGTTCATCATCAGTTTTCTGTTGCAGAGGGCAAAGTCAACGCAGTATGACATCTCCTTCCAGTAGGCAGTGAATTCTTTGGAGCCGAGTGGGAGGAAATGCATCTGCCAAGATGGGTCAACAGTGCTGTGGTACATGGCATTAAGCTCTTTTGCAATTTTGTTGTAATATTCTCCGACTTGCTTTCCGAGGTTTCGTGAGCCAGAGTGAAGCATTATCCACAGATGTCCCTCATCGTCTTTTTGGAGCTCTATGAAGTGGTTTCCTCCGCCGAGAGTGCCGACCTGGCGTCTTGCAGATACGTATTGTCTGCCCACAACTTGCAGCTTGTCTATGTCATGGCCCTGAGGCATGAATGACTCGTCTTGAAGCTCCTTGTGGTGTTCCATGCCCAAAGGAATCCTTTGACGTATTCTGGACATGATATCCTTCCTGATGATTTCTTTTGATATGTCACCTGCCATGATGTTCGTTTTAACGGCGCACATTCCGCATCCGATGTCCACACCTACAGCATTTGGAACTACCGCTTTCTCTGAAGCCAGCACTCCGCCGATAGGCATTCCCATTCCGCCATGTACATCAGGCATGAAGGCCAGATGGTGATAGATGAACGGAAGACGTGAAAGGTTGTCAATCTCTTTCCATGCGTGAGGGTCAACACATTTTGCCCAAATCTTGATAGGTGTGTCATTAAGTAAGAATTCATTCATATTGCTATTCCTAAAAATTGTTATACTATTCCAAAGTCGGATTGTTACGTTACCGTAAGCCATTTCTACAAGGCTTGTCATCTTGATGATGCAAAATAAATAACGTGGTGCGCAGTCTTATTGCGCATCAGGATATAATTAGATAAATTTGTGAAAAATTTACACTTATGCCTGTAAACCGCAATGCGCTTATCCGTTACAAGACTATTGACAATTGCCTTCGCCGCCGCAACCGGCGGTGGACACTCGATGAACTCATAGAGGCTTGCAGCGATGCACTGTATGAGTATGAGGGTATCGTCAAGGGTATCAGTCGCAGGACTGTCCAAATGGACATTCAGATGATGCGAAGTGACAAACTTGGATATAATGCGCCGATAGAGGTCTATGAAAACAAATATTACCGCTATTCTGACCCGGAATACAGCATCACTAATTCTCCACTGACGGAAGATGACCTTAAGCTTATGGGAGATACGGTGGAAGTGCTTCGTCAGTTCGGCGGATTTTCGGCATTCTCCGGGATGGAGGATGTGCTCGGCCGTCTGGAGGATTATGTGTCATCCATACGTCATAACAGAAAGCCTGTCATATTGCTTGAGACTAATGATAGTCTTAAGGGGTTGAAGTTCATTGCCCCTCTGTATAAGGCCATACTGTCCAGGAAGCCTGTTACGATAGTTTATAAGTCATTCAAGGCGCGTGATATACAGAGATTCATTTTTTCTCCTTTCTTCCTTAAGGAGTACAGGAACCGCTGGTTTGTATATGGGTGGAGAAATGGGACTGATATGATATACAATCTTGCGCTTGACAGGATTCATGATATTGGGGAGGCATCTGGAGAGGTCTATCGGGAGAATACAACGATAGATCAGGACAGATTTTTTGACAACCTGATAGGAGTTACCAAGAATTTGAGTGATAAGGTTCATAATGTCCGTTTCTGGGCAGATTCTGAGCAGGTTCCCTACATAGAGACCAAACCTCTTCATAAGAGTCAGTTTGTTGTTCAGAGGAATGAGGATGGCTCGGCAATCTTCCAGATGGAGGTGATTTTGAATTATGAGCTGGAGAAGGAACTTCTTGGCTTCGGTGAAGGGATAAAGGTACTTGCACCAAGGAGCTTGGCGCACAAAATGTCTATGAGATTGAGAAAAGCAGCGGAGAACTATGGCTGATGTTAAATTGCACCGCTTGAAATAAGCCCTTCATTTATATGGTACTTATATCTTGGCCATGGGTCATCTTCAATCCATGTCTTTCCGTTTATGGTAACGGCATGTTCCAGTTCTTCGTATTCATAATCCGTCAGCCATTTTTCCTCCTTGACAAATTTCGCAAGCAATGAGCCTTCGGAAGAAATGCGCAATTCGCTGCTGTTTTGTATGCAGGCTTCAATCTTATGAATCAAAACAGGAATTTTTAAAGTGTCCTTGGCCGCAGGAGCTAATGTAATTGTTCTGTTTGTGCCATCCGGTCCAAGCAGTTCAATACTTAAATTCCTGTCCGTATCATTGAAAATGACCTCGTCTCCCCAATAATCATATTCAACAATTGGCTTCAAAGGGGGTGCGCCGTTGTTGCATGAAACAAAGCAAAATGCTAGAAAGCAAACTGAAAGTATGTGTGAGATTCTTACCACAATGTGAACAGATTATTAACGTTAGAAATGGTCGGGGTATAATGATATTGTCTTATAATATTATTTTTCCATTCGTTCCATGTCTTGACCCCGATAACTGATGTCTCAATTTCCGTTATAGTAAAGCCCGATACATATTCGTGTACATATGATGATTGGGCTTTAAACCCGTCATTGTCAAGAAGAACTTCAACAATCCCAGTGTAATTGCCTGAATATCTTCTGATATGATTAGGATGTACTTTTTCGTCAGATACCATGCAATGCCACTTGCATAGGATTCTGTTACTTTCGTCTCAGTTTCACGGAATACTGAAATATTCTGCTTCCAATGAACAGAATGCGCCAGTTTGTCTTGTCCTGAAATAGGTTCACCGATTATTGAACAATAAGTTGTTAGGACTGTCCCGTCCTGAAAATAGTTTACATAGGCAAGGCTATATAATATTCTTGAAAAGCAAGAGTGCCATAATTAACATCGTAGACTCTGATTGATGACATATGATACTTTGCGAGATACCATTGCTCCTGCTTAGCGGAGGTGATGTCTCGCAAATTTATGAATGTCAATGTTTTATTGGGCAGGACTCTGTGGCTGGTCAGTCAGCGTTCCTGTTGAGCCATTCTGTGCGGCGGGCGTCGGGGAGATGCTTTATCTTGAAGTTTTCGAATGTGGCCTTGAAACCGTTTCCGTCAGGGGAGGCTGCCATGAGGCCTACGGCAACCGGGGTGTTGTCCTGGAGGTGGCAATTGCGCATCATTGTGTATGATTGGCCGTCAAAAGAATAGAATATTTCCACGGCATCCAGTCTTCTGACTGCTTTTATCCATATGTGTTCAACTGGCCTGTCCAGCTGGATTACGCTCCAGTCGCTTGTGCCGTGAGTCACTACGGTGCTCAGATTGTATTTTCCGTCAACAAATTCGATTCCGGTCTTGATGTAGTTTTCCTTGTCTGCACGTATCATAAGGCCGGCCTGATCGAACCTTACTTTGTAGTCTCCGGATATCTTTACTTCGACTTCAAATTCTCCTCCGCGCACCGTGTAGAGGAAGGGTGCGTCGTCAACCGTAAAGCCGTAATGGGATATCCGCCAGTAGTCAGTTTGGGGAGTCACATCCATTATGAGCTTTCCGTCTTTTTTGATTTCCCAGTTTTCAGGTTCGTTGAACCATTGCATTTTTTCCAGTGTCTGTCCCTGGAGTTGCGCTGCTGCCATAATGGCCAGAGCCGACATGATGATTTTTTTCATTGCTTACTATGTTTAATTGTTGAATTTTTATGTTTTGCCAAGTCTCTTCCCGTCAGGCGGTGCCGTTGTTATTCTCCACAGTAAAAACCGCATGTTGATTTTTGCATCACATAGGTCTGATAACCATTATTTGGTTAACTTTGCGAAGTTACAGGAAGCTCCTGTGGCAGACAATAGTCAAAAATAACCATTATGAACAGAATCCTTGACAGGCAGCTTCTGAAGCAGGAATTTTCCGGATGTGATTCTCCGCCGGAACTTGAGGCATATCTTGCCGTGGCATCTGCATATTCTGTGACGGAGAATGCTGTGGCTGTGCTCAGTGACCTTAAGGAAAGGACAAGCCATATATTTTATGGCGGATTTGTCGAGACGCTCGGAATTGCCGGAAAGGGAACGGTGCACAGGCTGAAGACCATTTGGGAAGAGGAGATTCTGTGCCGGATTTCTTCCGCGGACTTGGAGCGCAAGCAGTTTGAGGAACTGAGGTTTTTCGAATTCATAAGGCATGGAGCTTCTGCGGCTGAGCATTATATGCAAAGCAGTCTTGTGATGAGGGATGCCGTGGGGAGGGAAGTCAAGGCGCTTCACAGGATTTTTTATTTCCGGCACGGGAAATCTGTGCGTTTTGCATTGTGCCTTTATACTCCGGCAATTCATGATGTGCTGCCGGCCATTGTGCATTCTCCTACAGGAAAGCTCGTAACGATGAATATGTGCGGCGGGTCCGGGATACTTTCCTCAAGAGAGTGTGGGGTCCTGGCGCTTGTAGATGAGGGGCTTTCAAGCAAGGACATAGCAGCGCGCCTGTCGATAAGTCTGCATACTGTCAGCCGCCACAGGCAGAATATAATGTTCAAGCTCCGGGCATGCAATTCCGCCCAAGCCTGCCGTATGGCAAAGAGTCTGAATCTGATATGAATGAAGTTCAAAATTATAAGTTATGGGAAGATTTATAGAGTGCTGCTGCACTGGTGTTGATGAGGTGCTGGAAGCTGTGTCTGGCGGGGCGCGGAGGATAGAGTTGTGCGAAAGGCTTGATGTCGGGGGAGTAACTCCGGGCAGGGCTTTGCTTGAAGAGGTGCTAAGCAGGTGTTCGCTGCCTGTAAATGTGCTTGTGAGGCCGCGAGAAGGGGATTTTGTGTATTCGGAACATGAGGAAGCGGTCATGATTGAGTCAATTGAAATGTGTCGGGAGCTGAATGTCAACGGGGTCGTAATCGGCGCGCTCAATAGGGACGGGAGTGTTGATGTTGAGATGATGCGCAGGCTTGTCGCTTCAGCAGGGCCTCTTTCTGTGACTTTTCATCGTGCCTTTGATTGTTGCAGTGAGCCTTTTGCGGCTTTGGAGGACATAATCTCCCTCGGTTGCGGACGTCTTCTTACATCCGGGCTTGAGGAGTCTGCATATGATGGGCGTGAGCTTATCGCAGGGCTTGTCAGGCGGGCTGGCGGGAGGCTTGTGATAATGCCTGGAGGGGGAGTGCGTCCTGCCAATATTGATGAGCTGGAGATGGTTACGGGTGCTTCAGAGTATCACGGGTCGGCGCATTCTGAGCAAGGAAGGACTGACCGTCATGTTGTCTCCATGCTGGTAGGCAGATAGGCTTTGTCTGATGTTCATTGGGAGTGGTGCATAAGCTTGGTTCGGGCATGGGAGCTAAGATGAGGATGGAGAGTCAGGGAACGGCGTCAACGAAGTGTAAATTACTTGCTATTAATGCTTTATAAGATTTCGGGTATGCGTATTTGCATACCCGGGTTGTCTTAATTGTTTGATATGTAGGTTGTTATGGATTTCTGTGGATGTGATGTGGCGGTATCCATGAAATTCCAACTGTGGATGGATAAGAGAGCTGGAAACAACGGTTTATCCACCGAAATGCCATTCTGGGTGGATACCACAGAGTGAACAAAGAGGAGAGTGTGAAGACAAAGATGAGTTCGCTATCCACACAGAACCCAGATTTCATGGATAGCAGGCATTTTTTCACAGACTTATCCATAAGAACCTGAGTTTCCATGGATGCAATCCAGCTTTGTGGAGCGCAAGTACTTGACAGTTAGTGATATGCTGACAGACGATTCCCCGTTTAAGGGGAATCGTCTGTCAGGAAGTGCTTGATAGTCAGAGTGGTGTGTTTTATGTGCATTTTTCTCTGCCATGAGATTGTTGCTGTTGTCCTGTGCAGTATTGTGCAACGTTATCGTGTAGCCTTATGTCCTGAAAAGCTGAAGGCATTATTCCAATGACGTAATGCAATGCCTCAGCTGTTCGGAAAGGGAGGTGTTGTAGCCTTGCGAGTAATAGACCACGCGGCCGAAGCTGTCGGCGACGATGATTGCAGGAAGCCTTTCGGACTCAGGCTTGCACCCGTCATATATCATCCTCAGGATTTTTCCGTCCGGGTCTGTGCCGTATGATACGTTTTCGAGTTCACTCAGGTAGTCATTGCAACGCTTGCAACCGTCGTTGTCGCTGCTTAGCACAATCAGTTTGCGTCCCCATTCATTCAGAAGTCCGGATGAGGCTTCGAGCTGCCTGAGAGCATGGATTGACGGTTCGGTGAAGTCCCGTATTACGGCAATTGCGAAGTAACCTCTTCCGGTGACAGACAGGATAGATGCCTCTTCTGCCTGCTCGAGCGGCATGAAAGTCTGTTCCGCGTCTATATTGCCTATGACCGCGATGCTGTTCCCGTCATGTCTGAGCACGAGCGGCACTTCTGTATGGGAATCCTTTTCAACATTGAAGAATTCGAGATGTACGGCAACATTGCCGCCTGCCATCCTTATTCCGGAGGTCAGCAGGTAATAGCCTTCTTCCGTAGCGTAAGGAGATGCGAGAATTTCCCGCCAACCGGTTTCCATATTCTCCTCAAAAGCCATGAGACTGGCAGAGCCGTCATCAATTTTGGACAGGGTGAAATGTCTGTAGTAGAGAGGATTCCTGAGCCATGAGACCGGGGCGTAGGTAGCGCTGACAGTGCCGTGGCTGGCTGCCTTCGGAGTGTCTTCGCTCCATTTCACGTCTTTCCATATTTTTCCGTCACTATATTGGGTCTTTCCTGTGACCTCGTCAATCCTTGCTTCTATGCCTTTGCTCCTGCATGCGGCTACAAAGAAAATCTCGCGGGAACGGGTGTCGGAGATGCGTGACTTCCACACGTTTATAGGAGGTATCCTGATTCCTTGCGGATTTGCCGTATCGTCAATTCTTATATTGGCAAGTGTCCACTCGAAAATATCCTGTGCATTGTCTGCTTCCAGGCCATTACCGATTTCCTTGAAATATGGGAGAAGAGGCTCGTATGATATCCTCGGACAATCACGCCATACGTTGAATTTTTTGCCGCAATGCGAAATTGCGTCCTCCAGGACGTCTGCTCTCACATCGCCCATGTCCTTTGCAGAGAGGGAGGCGAGCAGTGCCTCGGCATTCTTGCCTTTGTGGGCTTTGCGGAAAGTTTCAATGACTTCTGCATTGCCTTTCGGGCGGGCATTCCTGATGGAATCCTCTTTGGCCAAAAGCAGGTTGTTGAGCCTTACCTGTTCTGCCGTGGCTTTGGACGGGATAGGATTTTCTGCCGGTGGAACTATCTCAAAGTCAAGTCCGAAGCTTTCTCCTATGCGATGCACGAGCCTTATCTCTGTCATTTCATCCGATGCCTTGGCAATCCCGAATGTCCCGTCCTTATATGCCCAGACGAGCATGTCACCTATTCCGGTGTCGAGTGCGGCGACTCCGTCATTTCCGGTGAATTGCCTTGCCACGGTATAGAACTCTGCATAATTGTATATCTTGAATTCTACCTTTGCCCCTTCGACAGGATTTCCGGCTCCGTCCAATACCTTGACGCAGGTCCTCCTTGTAGGGATGTAGCTCTTTATCACATTGATTTCCGTGAATGAGCGTGTCTTTCTGATGACATCTTCCGGTCCGTCATAGTCTCCGAAAGCAAGAGTATGGAGAAGCATGGCCCTTGACACAGGCGCATTGAACCATGCAAGATCCAGCACAGGCTCTGGTTCGCATGCCCCCATGAAATGCCAGTTCCCGTCCACATAGACCTCGACCCATGCATGGTTGTCATCGGTGTGTGCCCAGCGCGGTGTATATACCTGGCGTGCCGGTATTCCTGCTGCCCTGAGTGCGGCTACAGCGAGCACGGATTCTTCGCCGCATCGTCCAAGGCCGGCCTTGATTGTACCGGTAGGCGGAAGTGTGCGGGCATCTGACGGGGTGTATGTCGCCATTTCATGGCACCAATGGTTGATTTCAAGTGCGGCCTCGGCTGCGGACTTGCCTTTTACCCGTTCATGCAGCTCATCCGAATAAATGGTCCGGAAATCATCCACTGCTTCATTGTTCACGCGCACCGGCAGCACGAAATGGCGGAACTCCTTCTCTGGAATGGTCCATCCGGCTCTTTGGCGTGCCTCGATGGCCTTGCGCGTATTGTCAAGCCAGTAGCAGAACGGGTAACCCGTGATGTCGGGAAGCGGCATGGAGCGGTACAGGAATGACAAATATTCTTCCTCTTGAGCCGTAAGTTCAGCAAGCTGCACTTTAATTATATGGTCAACCGTATCTTCGGGGAATGCCGGAACTTTCAGCATCACGCCTTCGGGAGTATGGACGAACGGTATTTCTTTGCCGTCTGCGAAAGTTTCTGCCGCCAGGATGTTATGGGAGGGGAGCGGCAGGAGTATCTCTCGGGTACCGCAATCCGAAGCTCTGCCTGCAGCGCTGTCGAGAATATGCACATACAGCTCGTTCCCTTTTTGGGTCGTGACGCCCCAAGGCTGCTCCGGGATGCATCCGCCCTGTGTCCCGTATATTGTCTGCCCGGATTTTTCGAGCCATTTGCCAATCGCCTCAAGCCGCTCTACCGCTTCCTCGGGCAATGTTCCGTCAGGCCGCGGACCTATGTTCAGGAGCAGATTCGCTCCCTTGCCTGCCGTCCGGACAAGGTATCTTATGAGAAATTCTGCGGATTTATAGTCCTTGTCCGTTATCCTGTAGCCCCAGGTGCGGTTCATGGTCTGGCATGTTTCAAGCGGAAGGCGTGAGATGTCCTGGCCTGAGAGGCCGTATTCATTCATGCCGGGGATGTCGCGTTCGAATATCTGTATGTCTTCTCCTTCAAATGGAAGCAGGTGATGGTTATTGCCGACAAGGCAGGCCGGCTGGAGATTGTGAATCAGGTCATATTGGCGGCGGAGGTTCCATATGCCAGGCTGCTCTTCACGCGGTCTGTCGTCCTTGTCCCATACGCCGTCAAACCATATTGCTCCTATCGGGCCGTAGCCGGTCAGAAGTTCGGTGAGCTGCGCGTCTATGAAATCCATGTAATGCTCCCATGCATTTATCCTGCTGTCCGAGCAGTCATGTCTTTGTCTGCCGCCCGAAATGTCTGCATGCTGAGTGCGTGCATGTTCATCAAGAATGTCAAAGGTTGTACGAGCATAGTTGTTGAGCATGTCGGAGGAAATGGTCCCGTCCGCATTTCCTTGCGGTCTGCCTGTGCCAAGACCGGTGCGTCCGAGCGGCCAATAGTCAGTGCGCCCCCAATCGAGGTGCGAATAATAGAAATTGAGTGTGAGCCCTTCTTCGGAGCATGCCTGTGAAAGCTCTTTGAGCACGTCTCTTCCGAACGGGGTGGCTTTTACAATGTTGTAGCTGCTTGCCTTGGAGTCATACATTGAGAATCCGTCGTGGTGGCGCGAAGTTATTGTGATGTATTTGGCTCCTGAAGCCTTGATTGCGCGGACCCATTCTGATGCATCGAATTTTGATGGATTGAAGCCTCGTGCGAGAAGAGGATATTCCCGGTAGTCTATGTTTTCGTTCTGCATCACCCATTCGCCGTGTCCGAGCATTGAATATATGCCCCAGTGGATGAAGATCCCGAAACGTGCGTCTGAAAATTCTTTGCGTGCCTTCAGATTGGCTTCTGTCGGGACATATTTTGCCGTTTCCGCTTCTGGAGCGGCTGGACTGGAGTGTTCCTGCTGAATTGTGGCGTTCTTTGGCTGGCCCTCAGATGTGCCGGCGGGATGGTGCACGGCTGCATGGGATGAGACTGTGAGACAAAGTGCCGCACAAAGGAATGCTGCTGACAATGTTTTGAACTGCTTTCTGAAAAGGTGCATGGCTGTTCGTGTATGTTATCGGTTATAGTGTTATGGCCGCTCCCGGAAATCCGGACTGCTTCCGGCTGACTAAGGTAGTGAATTTTACTGTTTTTGCAAAAGGCGGGGTATCCTTTCTTCACATTCCGCAGTTTGGTTGCGTACCACATTCTCATTGCATTAAGGGACTCTGCGTTCTTTTGCTTTCAAATGACATCTGAAATAATAATAGTAATGCAGTTCCTTGTAATGTCGTGAATTATAACTACTTTTGCAATGAAGTACGTTGGTTGATATGGTAAAGATTACGGTTCAGGATACACGAATATCAGTTCTGCAATGGGAAGAACGTGATTATATATCTCTTACAGATATGGCTTCTGCCAAGGAAGGAGACAGCAGGTCGGCAGATATAATCAAAAACTGGATAAGGACTCGTTATACGATTGAATTTCTTGGAACTTGGGAAATGATTCACAACCCCGATTTTAAAGTGGTCGAATTTGACCACTTCAGAAAAAGTGCGGGTTTGCCATCTTTTGTACTTAGTGCTTCGGAATGGATTGAACGCACTAATGCTATAGGTCTTGTCGTCAGAAAAGGGCGTTATGGCGGAACTTATGCTCATAAAGACATAGCTTTCGAGTTTGGCTCAGCAATCAGCGTTCCTTTCAAACTTTATTTGATAGAAGAGTTCCAGCGGCTTAAAACCAATGAACTGCAACAACTTGGCTGGTCAGTGAAACGTGAACTTTCGAAAATCAATTATCGGATACATACGGATGCTGTCAAGCATAATCTTATTCCTGCTGAAATCACACCAAAGCAAGCAAGTATGATTTATGCCAATGAGGCAGATGTGTTGAATGTGGCAATGTTTGGAATGACGGCAAAACAATGGAGGGATGATAATCCTGAATTGAAAGGTAATATCTGGGATTATGCCACCATTAATGAACTAATCTGTTTGTCCAATATGGAAAATCTTAATGCTGTATTCATTGACCAGGGAATTCCTCAAGGAGAACGGCTGATAAAGCTCAATCAAATAGCCATTCATCAGATGAACGTATTGGAAAGTGGGGATAGTGGTGATATAAAACTGTTACGATAAGCAGATAAATTTCCGTATGGGAAAATGGAGCAGAGTTGTGTTCCAAAGAACGAAAAAACTTTAATATAAGATATTATGAAAATAAGCAGAATATGCCAGCCGTTGGCCGGGACGGTTCTTGTCGGGGCGGCTTGTCTTTCGTGTGCGAAGAAAGAGGCGCGGAAGCCGTACAATATCCTCTTCATAATGACCGATGACCATACGGCCCAGATGATGAGCTGCTATGACACGAGGTACATGGAAACGCCTAACCTTGACCGGATTGCGAGGGACGGGGTGAGATTTACAAACAGCTTTGTGGCAAATTCGCTCAGCGGGCCGAGCAGGGCCTGCATGATAACCGGAAAGCATTCGTGCGGAAACTTGTTTTATGACAATACGACATGTGTGTTTGACAATTCGCAGCAGACCTTCCCCAAGCTGCTCCGCAAGGCGGGGTATGAGACTGCCGTTATCGGAAAATGGCATCTGGAGAGCTTGCCGACCGGTTTTGATTATTGGCAGATTGTCCCTGGACAGGGAGAATATTATAATCCGGGATTCATAACGATGGACAATGACACTATCGTGAAACAGGGCTACCTCACGAACATAATCACTGACGATGCCATAGACTGGATGGAAAACGGAAGGGACAGGGACAAGCCTTTCTGCCTGCTGGTCCACCATAAGGCTATACACCGCAACTGGATGGCGGACACGACGCATCTTAACTTGTATGAGGACAGGACGATTCCTGTTCCGGAGACATTCTATGATGATTATGATGGACGTCCTGCGGCTGCGGCACAGGAGATGAGCATTGACAAGGATATGGATCTTGTATATGACCTCAAGCTGTTCAGCACCGGAATGGACAGCCGTCTGATGGGAAGCTATATGTACAATGTTGACCGGATGAAGCCGGATGAGCGTGCGGCATGGGATAGTTTCTATGAGAATATTGCTGATGATTTCATGGAACGCGGTCTGAGCGGGAAGGAGCTTGCGGAGTGGAAGTTTGACAGATATATGAAGGATTATATGAAGGTGGTCCATTCGCTTGACAATAATGTGGGGCGACTGCTTGATTATCTGGAGGAAAAGGGTCTGCTGGACAATACACTTGTCGTATATACCTCCGACCAGGGATTCTATATGGGTGAGCACGGGTGGTTCGACAAGCGTTTCATGTATGAGGAGTCATTCCGCACTCCTTTGATTATGCGTTTGCCAGACGGGTTCGCAAGACGCGGTGACATCACGGAAATGGTCCAGAACATAGATTATGCACCGACCTTTCTTGAACTTGCAGGGGCTGATGTGCCGGAAGATATGCATGGAGTGTCACTTGTGCCGCTTTTGAAGGGGGAGAAGCCTGAGGGATGGCGCAAGTCGCTTTATTATCATTTCTATGAATATCCTGCCGAGCATATGGTGAAACGCCATTACGGGGTGCGCAATGACCGGTACAAGCTGATTCATTTCTATAATGACATCGACTGCTGGGAGTTGTATGACCTTGAGAATGACCCGCATGAACTGCATAATCTTTATGAGGACCCGGCCTATTCCGTACAGGTTGCCATGATGAAAGATGAACTCAGGAAGCTGCAGGAACAGTATGATGATCCTGCGCGCTTTTCGTGGAACATCTGAACATGTGATTTAGCTGTGGAACACAGATGCATACTGGCTGTCCTGGGCATTCAGACGGCATTTTGTAGGAGATTCTTGACATTGTCATGGTGCTGCAGGTGCAGGCTTTTTTTTGCTGCAATGCCGATAGACTGGAACGGCCATAGGCGGAGGCGGGGCTGGAGAGGCTGGGAGTTGACGTGAGCCATGTTGAGTTCCGTGAGGCTTTCGCGTGAATTTCTGGCGGCTTAGCTGCTTTAAATTCCGAAATATTTATTATTATATATGGCCTGAGTTTCATCATTGTGAATATGATTCTCTATATTTACGGAAAATTGTATTGTGCTATGAAAAGGTCTGCTTTGTCGGCCATTGTGCTGATTTCATTGTTTATCTTGGTTTTGCCTGCCCAAATGCATGCCAGGAAGAAATCCGGTAAAAAAGAGGATGCGGTAAGGGTGACTCTCTACCTTAACGGGAATCATGAAGGTGCAGGTGAGATGAGCCGAGTGGACGGGTTCCTCATGTCCGCGATGCTGAATGACCCGGAATATTTCGAGGTCAGTTCTTCTCCGGACGGGGAGAGAGTCCGGTATATCAGTGAGGATGTTGACTCGCTGGTGATTATGGATGAACTGGCATATGTGAAGCGGAAATGCCGTCCTGGCGGAATGCTTCCCGGACCTGTCAAGACGAGATGGGTGAGAAAGGTTTATGAGGGCCATGGAATTGATGTGTATTCTGCATATTTCATTACTCAGTCACGTGTTAATAACACTGTCTTGATTGAGACTTCTATGAATTGGTATCTTAGCATTGCTGATGATGTCGCTATCGGGGTCGCGTCCGTCATTTGCGACAGTCCGTATTATGTTGGAGTGCCTGATGTCCATCGCGCTTTAGTGGCTCATTATTTCGGGAAAATATACGGATATGATGAATTTGCGGAGCGCATAAGGGACGGTGAGTTTGCAGGGCTGGATGATGCGGTGTATGCTTGGGAAAATGAATATTCCGCTCTTCCTGTGTCGCGCAGGGAAGGGAAGCTTAAGGCGGACCAGATTGGTGTGCAGGCTCTTGTGGCTTCTGAGAGTGCTTCAAAGACGGTGGGATGGAAACGTATGAGGCATGAGGCCGTGTTTCCTAAATATACGAGGACTTTGCAGGTGGGTGTTTCTCCTGATGTCGCGCCTTGGTCACGTCACATAAGGCATTCCGGGACCGGATACCGGCTGATTGTCCCTCCGGTCGGGATCTATGCCGACATAAGCTGGATGGATTTCGGAAGGTTCGGCAGCCTTGGCTACGTGCTTGGCGGGGGCTACAGCCGGTTCGGATATGACTGGCAGTGGGATAACGGCCATGCTGTTTCTGTCATGGATACGAAATGCAACCGTTTTGATGTGGAGGCCGGACTGAGCTGGCATGTTACTTTGTGCCGTAATCTGGAAGTCTATGTAAGGGCCATGGCGGATCTTGCGATGATAGATGATCATGTGGTCAATACATCTGACGGGGAGAAGAGCATCTCTGACAGTGATTTCAAGACATACGTTTCCTTTGCTGCCGCCGGAGGCCTGCGCTGGTATTTCTGCAGAAGCGTCGGAATCTGGGTGGAAGGAGGATATGACATCGGATACGTTTCGGCCGGGCTGTCGTTCAGGTTCTGATGACGCAGCCCGTCTGCTGAGGTCAAAAGCCGCTGATATTGAGCAGGACTGTGGGCAGAAGCAGCAGGAAGCCGATGAGGATGAGCAGGAGGATGAATTTCCATGCCCATTTTACCCATTTCATATATGGTATGCGGGCCATTCCGAGTACGGCCATGAGCACTCCGGAAGTCGGGGTAATCATGTTTGTGAATCCGTCGCCGAACTGGAAAGCGAGTACGGTTGCCTGGCGTGAAAGCCCTATCAGGTCGGAGAAAGGTGCCATTATAGGCATTGTTATGGCGGCTTTGGCCGTGGCGGACGGGATGAAAAGGTTGATGAATGTCTGTATTCCGTACATCATGCTCAATGAGGCAAGCGGGCCTGCGCCGTTTAGCGAGGATTCCATAGAGTGCAGTATGGTGCCGATTATTTTGCCGTCTTGCAGGATGATTATGATTCCTGAGGCCAGGCCTACGATGAATGCAGCTGAAAATATGTCTTTTGCGCCGGCGATGAATTCATCTGAGATTCTGCCGGCTCCATATCCTGAGGCGATTCCGGACAATATCGCAAGGGCAAGGAACAATGCGCTGATTTCCGGTATGTACCATCCGAAACAGATTGTGCCGATGACCAGATATACGATTGTGAATGCGAGCAGGACAACGATATAGAAATGCACGGACTTGCGGAGCGCATAGACCGACAGGATTGTGAACAGAACGGCCGCTGCGGGCATCAGCCATGGGGTATGAATGACGGAATTTCCTATGTTGACTGAGCAGCCCGGGCTGTATCGTACCGTGAAAAGCAGAATTGCGGTGAAGGCAAGCATAAACGATATCCATGATGACTTGTTGCGGCAGTTTGGGCCGGTTTCATGTACTTCCGATGCTTTGGCTCTCCAGAATCCGTCAAGTTCATACATCGGGCTTTTCTTCGGGTCCTTGCGTATGCGTGAGGAGTATATCAGCAGGAATGACATTAGAAACAATGTCAGTACAGCCCAGCAGACCAGCCTGTAGCCGATTCCGGAGAAGAGGGGAAGGCCTGCCATGTCTTGGGCGACTCCTATTGTGAACGGATTGAGGAATGCCCCGGCGAAACCTACATGTGCCCCGAGATAGACCATTCCGACACCGGTGATGGAGTCATAGCCCATTGATATTGCGAGAGGAATGGAAATGGCCACGAAGGCTATGCATTCTTCGCTCATGCCAAATATTCCTCCGAAAAGCGAGAACATCAGCGTCATGCATACGAGTATGATGTTGTTTATCCCTACGGCCCTGAATATGGCGTATTTTTCCAGTTTCTGTGCTTTTGCGAGGAATGCCATTATGCCTGTGTCAAGTGCTCTGGTAGAGTTGGTTATCCACATGGCTCCTCCGACGATGAGGATGAAGACGATTATTCCTGCCTGCTTCTCAAAGCCTTTGTACATGGCTGCCAGGACCTGCCAAGTCTGCGGAACATGTTCAGTGGCTTTGTATTCCATTTGTCCGTCTGCTCCCTGCACATATTCTCCTCCGGGAATAAGCCATGTGGCGATTGCGCATAGGAGTATGACTGCTGATACTATGATGTATGTGTTCGGAAATTTTCTTTTCATCGGTCCTGTCATGTCGTTTTGTTGTACTGTTTTCGTTCTCCTCCGTTTTTCGGAGTTGCAAATTTAGCTTTTTTCAAATATATCCGGGGCTTCAGGGGGTGGTTGTGTCTGGAATTTGATTGTTTGTCTTCCTTTTTTCTTGGTAAAACGGAAAAGAATGACTTAATTTGAATTCAGGTCAATGAGAGGGCTACGTACTTGTGCGTTTTCGGTTTCATCGTGATTTTGCGCCTATGATGATTCCGTTTCTGCTCTTTTGTGGAGATATATTGATTTTTTGTGTTGATATGAAATGTCATTATTTTTTGCTGGTAACGGCACTGGCTCTGTTTGTTGATGTCGCGGCATTCGGATGGGACGGCAAGGCAGGGGACGAGGGGACGAAGAAAGAAAGGACAGTTTGCCGTAGGAAGAACGAGACGTCGTTGCAGGAGCCTCGTTATGAGATGATTGATGATTTCCTGCTGGACAAATACACTGGAAATGTCTTTTATGTTTATGTGTTGTTCTCGAAGACAGAAAAGATCATGCTGAACAGGGAAAGTGCCGGAAGCGATGTCGTGCCTGACCATGAGCATGTGAATTATCAGCTGATTGTGAAACGGGACGTCACGGATTCATATTACCTGCTCAATCTCGTCTCAGGTGACATGTGGTACATCCGTAACGTTTCCTCTAAAAAGGCAAGGCTTCAGTATCTGTCTCCGGTGCTGGGAGAAGTTGAATAGGCTCGTGTCAAGAGCATTGTGGCTGCCGGTTCAAAATTCGGTGTTTTTTTGCGTGGAGCATAAAACTTTGTCGCTCAAGCGATTGTACATATACGGTTCCCCACCCATGGGGAATCGCGTTTCTGTAACTTGCTTGTATCCAGTTGCTTGTGCTCCACTGACTTGTCCCGTCCTGCCTCGAATCTTGTATGCGGACAAATGAGCCGGGGCAGGTGAGGCCGTCAGTTTCCGGAGACGATTATACAGGCGAGTCCGCTGAAGCTGCTTTGTGGGTGTAACGGGTTGTCGTATTCTTAAAATTCAATTGTCAGGCAGACCGGAAGGTGGTCTGAGGCTGTGTCTATTATTTCTGAGGGGATGTTCAGTGGGGCTTGGCAGTTATTGTTGCTCTTTGGAAGCAGGGTGTTTGTCACTTTGACTTTTCTTGCGGATTTCAGGGCGAAGATGTAGTCTATACATACGTAGGGGAGAGGTGACGGGTGCGTCAGGGCTGTGCCGGAGAGCTGTTCCCATTCTTCTGACAGGGTTTTTATTGTGGCGCTTTCCGGGGTGTCGTTCATGTCTCCGCATAGTATGACGGGTTTGCGTGAGCCGGAGTATTTTTCTTTGAACCAGCTGTTTATGGCTTTTGCCTGTGCTATTCGGGCTGCTTCTCCTATGTGGTCCAGATGTGCGGATGCGAAGATGCAGTCTTTTGTTTCCACTACTGCTACACTGCGCGGTTCTGCTCCGTTTTCCATCGGAAGGGCAATTATGTGGCGGGAGATAATCGGATTTTTTGATATAATGCCGTTTCCGTATGCTCCTTCCGCAAATGGAAAGGCTTGTGCGAAATGAAAGTCGAGGCCGCCCGCCGCCTGTGCTATTTCTTCCAGCTGGAAGGTGGAGTGACGCAGGTTGCAGCTGTCCAGTTCGTTCATTGACACGATGTCCGCCTGTGTTTCCTTGATGATTTCCGCGACATGATGCATACTGTTGCTGCCTGATTTTTCAAATACTCCCACGTTGTATGTCATCAGGGTCATTTCTTGTTTGCATGAGGCGCTGGCGATGGATATTATTGCAATGAGGACTGTTTTTAGTGCTGTTCTTTTCATTTTTGTATGTGTCGCGTAATATGTTGACTGTTAGCTTTTTGCTGATGCGCTATTCCTCGAGTTTGGGGAACTGCATATGTGGATTGTCTTGATTGTCAGGATGTTCTGCTCCACGGTGAGGGACATTTGCCTGATGTGCAGCAGTTTTACAGTTCCTTCAGTATGTCCTCCAATATCCCGATGTCTGCGGGAAGCCAGCGGACGGAATGAAGGGTTTTGGCAGTAAGCCAGCATGATGCCTCGTGTTCGTTGAGGTGCAAGGATTCTGATGTGAGAGAGCACCAGAAGCAGTGCATTGTAAGATGAAAGTCCGGATAGTCCCATTCTACTGTCCTTATCAGGTCTCCGATTTCAATTTCGGCGTCAAGTTCTTCGCGGATTTCCCGTTTGAGGGCATCTGACGGGGATTCTCCTGGCTCCATCTTGCCTCCGGGAAATTCCCACCAGTCCTTGAACTCTCCGTATCCTCTTTGGGTCGCGAATATTTCGTTGCCACGCCTGATGACGGCTGCCACTACTTCGATATGCTTCATTTTATTGTACCATTTTTATTGGGGCGAAAGTTTGCCCAAACTTCCTTTAAAGGATATTCTCCTCTTTCAGGATCTGCACAGCTTGTTCCTTGTCAATGGTGAAAACATGACCGAGAAGCCCGACTGACACTGTCTTGCTTTCATTTTCCGCAAGCTGGATTTCTCCGATGCTAACCACAAAATAGTTGTTTACATGCAAAAGCGGGTCGAAAAAATTGTGAATGAGACGTTTGCCGCCAAATGCGGAAAACAGGGCTGCCATTCCGGTCTCTTCCTGATTAATGGAATGGTCTATGATTTCATCAAAGGCTTCAAGGTGTTTTGCCTTGTCAGGGCATGTGATGACCATTGCTGCTGCAATGATGACAAATGTCAGGAGTATTGTCAGAAAATGTTTCATATTTTAAATTTATAATATATCGCACACTTCGGCATAGTCAAGCAAGCTTGTCCCTGCTCTCATTTTGTCGTCGGCTTAATCGTTTGTTTTAGACGGTTATTGACCTGAGACATAAATGGTAACGATTGAGAAACCATGCAATTAACAGCATTCTACGTGTTTAACTTCGAATAACTTTTCCGCCAACAAATTTAGCAAGAATTCCGATATGGCAGGCTAAAATTTTCATTTGTTCGGGCGGAACGTCAGTCAAGGACAACTATACGGTTGTCGTAGGATGCTTCCACTTTGCGTCCTTCTGCCGTGAGCTTCTGCACATGCTTGCACATCAGGTCATATACGAATTCGTCGCTGTCTTTGCGTGAGACGTAGCTTCCGAGACTGTAGTGGTCAGAGTTGGATAGGTAGTCAAGAGTGCATACCTTATATATCTTATTCGGGTCGATGGCCTTGCCGGAGAGTTTGACCGAAGCTACCTGCCCGTCTTTTATGTTCAGCTGAACTTGGGCGCTGACCGGTTCTTGGTTGCCGCGTGAAATGTCCGCGAACAATTGCATCAAGACGCTGCCTTTCATCTCCAGGAGAGAAAGCTTATTGTCAAACGGGAATATTGAATAGATGCGGCTGCGGGTCACGTTTCCTGCCGGCAATTCGGTACGCAGGCCTCCGTTGTTGCATATTGCCATGTCCGGAACCGCTCCGAAAGTGTCCTGGCATATCTCTGCCATGGCGTCTGCAGCCCAGTTTCCGAGAAGTCCTTGCGGGGTGCCTTTCCTGAGTGTAGAAGGGCAATGGCCGAGCACCTCTTCCATCGTCTTTTCGAGCTCAGAAGAATATCCTTTCAGTACGGCAGCAAAATCCGGGTCTATGCGTGAGTCAAGCCTGGAGTCGACAGGAATCAGCCTATATGTGAAGCGTTCTTTGCCGGTTTTCTTCATCTTGATTTTCATATATCCCAGACATACGCCCCGTGAACCGGTCTGGACAATAGGAACGTGCTTTCCTGCCATATTGGTGACATATACGGCATCATTAAGGAAGGTATGTGAGTGGCCGCCGATTATGAAATCTATGTTTCTTGTGTTCATTGCCAGGCCTTTGTCATAGTATTTCGCATCGCTCTTTGCATTGTAGCCGAGGTGTGAAAGTGCAATCACAAGGTCGGCTCCATCGTGCTTCAAGTCAGCTGCCAGCCTGTCTGCATTTTCCCACGGATTGGAATATGTGACTCCTTCGCATGAGAGCGGGTCAACAAGCCCCTCAAGGCGTGCCCCGAATCCGATGAATCCGATCTTGAGTCCGGCGGCATCTATAATTGCAGCTTCTTTCACTTTGTCAAAGAGAGAAGTAGCCGAGAAATTATAATTGCTGCTCACCGTAACGACGTCGTTCTTCGAAAACATCCTGTCCAGTCCCGGTATCTTTTTGTCAAATTCATGGTTGCCGACAGTCCTTATGTCATATCCGATTTCTTTTTGGATTCTCATTTCAACGTCTCCGCCCAGGCAGGTGAAATAATATGTGCCCTGGACAAAATCTCCCGCATCTGCCAGTATGACAGCCTTTTCCGCTGCCCTCACACTGTCAACGAGCACTTTTATCCTTGCGACTCCTCCTCTTCCCGCGTTATAGGTAGAAGCGGCGTCCAATGGTTCTATCTGGCTGTGCAAATCATTAGTGAACAGCATTACAAGCTCGTCAGCAGGCTTTTCCGGAGTTTCTCCTGGATTTATTCCATGTTGGTTTCCGCTTGATGTTTCATGGCCTGTGAAGTTGCAGCTCTGCAATCCTGCAAGCAGCGCGAGTGCGCATATGTTCAATAGCTTTTTCATGTCTTTAGCCAATTTTGCCCGATAATCTGAAATTCAGCCGGCAAATTTATGGATTATTTGCCAATCTTTAAAATACCGTTTTTTGTGCGGAATGGAGTAAATTTAATCATTGTGCTCTTGTTTGGTACAATGATGATGTAATTTTGTGCTGGAATAAAATTTATGGATATGGATGTAAATATTAAGGCAAACAAAGAAAAATGCGTAGAATTGTTGCGCTCAACAGGCAGGGAAGGTGTTGAAGACCTGATTCTTGAACTTGACAGGATGGGGTTCTTTACTGCTCCGGCTTCAGCAGTCTATCATCTTAATTGCGAGGGAGGTCTTGCCCAGCATTCGTTGAACACCTTTAAAGCGGCGTTGGGCGTATGGGAGAACATGAAGAATTTTTGTCCGCATATCGCGAAGGAGGTCAGTATGGATAATATCATTATTGCATCTTTGCTACATGACTTGTGCAAGTGTGATGTTTACAAGCGCAAAAGGGAACCAAGCCTGCGTCCTTATGATTATACAAAAGAAACGTCACGTTATAGTTCATCATATGATGAATTTCCGATAGGGCATGGAGAAAAATCTGTGATTCTTGCTTTATGTGCTGGACTTGTTATGTGCGACTCTGAGATGGTGGCTATAAGATGGCACATGGGGCCATGGAGCGTGAATATGGAAAATAATGATGAAAAAATGTCTTTCAAAGCGGCTCAGGACAAGTTTGCCTTGGTGACAATTATTCAAGTGGCTGACACATTGGCGGCAAGGATAATAGAGAGGTAGAGGTGTTCTTAATTCGTTGATTTGGATGAGTGTTGTACGGAAATGTACATGAATTATGTGTTTTATGTGAAATATTTGCATATATTTGTGCGGAAATGTACAAGAAGTATGCGGATAATAAAAAATAATGGTGAGACGATCTCGTTGAGAGAGAAAGTCCGGAAAGTAATTTCAGACAATGAAGTTCCAGAGTCTTCATTAGCTGAAATGCTTGACATTGACAGGAGGGCATTTGATGAGTTCTTGAAGGAGGGAAAGGATTTGAAATTCACCCAGGCCTTGGCTATAATGAAATTCTTGGGCATGGATGAGAAAGAATTCATTGAATCTTACGAACTGGATCTTAAGGACAATATCAATGAGGACAAAGTAGAGCAGACAGAAAAGCTTGCTTATATTTTTGACAAATTTGATGTAAACGTCCTTAAAGAAATAGGCATTATCAAAAAACGTAGCAAGATTGAAGATTATGAGCATCAATTGATGGGATTCCTCGGATTCCGCAGCTCAATATATGAATATGATTCTTTTGCTCCGATAAATACTTTATACAGCAAGTCTAAGGTAAGCATTGAGGAAAGGAAGCAAAAGAAAATGAACGAATTCTGGATAAGATGTTCCAGGCATTCATTTGAGCAAATCAATAATCCTTTTGAGTATGATGAAGAACTTCTTAAATTGTACTTGCCTAAAATTCACGAATATACGCTTGATCCGATTCATGGGTATGAGAAAGTTGTCTTAACCCTGTTCAGAATGGGGGTCACGGTCTTGACGCAGTCATACATTAAAGGAATCGGAGCCTTTGGGGCATCAATGTTTATTAATGGGAAACCATGTGTCGTGGTGACAGATATGATGAAAAAGTATCATAAGCTTTGGATGACATTGTTTCATGAGCTATATCATATAATCAACGACAGGCAAATGCTTGAAAGGTCAATATATCACATCAGTTCAGAAAGTGAAATGTCATTGTTTTTCAATGAGGAGCAGGCCGATTTGTTCGCCTGCAGGATGCTCATACCTTATGAAGTGTCAAGACATTTGGCTAAAGTTATCGTTTCACCATACAGAATCAAGAGGTTGTCTGAAGAATTGGTGGTTCATCCTTCGGTTGTGTATGGTGTCTATCTTGAGAACTCTCCAAAAGAGCAGAAAAATAAGGAGTTCTCCAAGTATGCAGGGCATCTTATCGGTTCTGAGATTGCGACAAAACAAATAATGTTTTCACCAATACAAACTGGCAATCTGAGAGATGCAATAGATGATATAAAAGAAAAGTTGTACAATATAAGAATAGCATAAAATGGGAAACGCGGAGAAATTGCAGAATCTTATTTCAACTGTTGATAAGATTGTAGATGCACGGGCGTCAGAAAACGGACAATTGTTTACAAATGATGCGTTGAAGAACAGTTTGGTCGAGACTCTTGGACTTGCGTATCAAGATCCTCCGAGGGCATATGAATTATACTATGAAAACATACAGAAAATACTGAGGGAGTTTTTGCCGAAAGATAATGTTTATACAAGAGTTATCAGAAATCTGGTAGGAACATTGCTCTCACATAAGGAAATGTCAGGAGTCAGTATAGGTAAAAGAGGGGCGGATTCAAGGATGGCTACAACTGAGGATATGGCAAATCTTGTGGATGTGTTGACAGAATGGTCATCAACTCCATATGATTACTTGAAGTTGGCTCATATACTTCTGGAAAAGAACAAAGAGCTTGGCTTCAGTCCTGTCGAACGGGAACTTAAGGATTTTATGTCGTAATGAGTGTGCATTGCTGAGGTTTCTATAGTGTCGTTTTTTATTATTTCAATCGTAAGCCTGCTTGCTGTAATTGATTGTTGTGGCGCGTAAATTGATGCACTTTTAGTGCGTTATGAAAATACGATTCCCCGAAGTATGGGAATCGCTTATTTGCATTATGGTGATAATCATGGTGTTCGGACTTGTATCAAAAAACAGCTGCCTCCTTGTGCATTCGGAGAAAACGTGAGATGCAGTGCCTAAAGAATCGGAGGGTCTCCTGCGAATGAAACCTTATGAATTGTAAGTTTCGGAATGGACGGTTTCATGCTAAAACCTTTTAAAAATATGCTTTTTATGTTGCAATATTGTGAGGAATCATTAATTTTGTATTAGGAACGCTTGAAATTTGTCAGGCATCGTGTGTCTGAATGAAAGCAGGCTGTTCCCAACTATTAACAACTTTATTAATTTTATTTATGGTTAAAACAATGAAATCTTCATTGTTCAAATGTTGTCTCGCCATTTTGGCGCTGGCAACGTTGAATGTGCTGGTGCCTGTCGCTTATGCGCAGTCCCCTGTATCGGGGGGGGGGGGTATCAGCGGTATAGTATCTGACGACCAGGGACCGCTTGTCGGCGCCGCGGTCATGGTCAAGGGAAGCACTGGAGGAGTATCCACCGGTCTGGACGGTGAATATGCTCTTTCCGGAGTGAAAATCGGAGACGTCATAGTCTTCTCTCTCCTGGGTTATAATGATGTTGAGATTGTCTATGAAGGACAGCCGGCTCTTAATGCCACCCTTGAGGTCTCTTCCGAGTTTCTTGATGAAGTCGTGGTCACGGCTCTCGGTATCAAGAGATCAGAAAAAGCACTGACATATAATGTGCAGCAGGTCAGCGGTGAGGAACTGCAGACTGTCAAGAGCACCAACTTCATGAATGCTCTTGCCGGAAAGGCTGCCGGCGTGCAGATCAACAACAGTTCTTCCGGTCCCGGAGGAGCAGTGAAGGTCGTGATGCGCGGTGCCAAGTCCATTACCCAGAACAACAATGCCCTCTATGTGATTGACGGTGTTCCTATGTACAACCCTGCAACCAAGGGAGGTGACGGAGCCATGACAGACCAGCCTGGATCACAGGCGTCAGCTGACATCAACCCTGACGACATTGAGAGCATTTCCCTTCTTACGGGCCCTTCAGCTGCGGCTCTTTACGGTTATGAAGGTGCGAACGGAGTCGTGCTCATCACAACTAAAAAAGGAAAGGCAGGAAAGACATCGCTGACATACAGCAACAACACCATGTTCAGCGACCCGCTGATGATGCCTCGCTTCCAGAACAAGTATGCGAGCTCTCCGACAGACAAGAATCTGTGGAGCCAGCCAAATGCCTACGCGTACAATCCCGAGAACTTCTTCAACACCGGAAGCACTGTGACGAACACTCTGTCGCTTTCTACGGGAACTGAAAAGAACCAGGCTTACATTTCAGTCGCTGCCACTAATGCTGCGGGCATCCTTCCGAACAACGATTACAACCGTTACAACTTCAACTTCCGCAACACTACATCATTCCTCAATGACAAGTTCCTCCTTGATGTGAGCGCGAACTATATCTTGCAGAATGACAAGAACATGGTGTCTTCCGGAACGTACTACAACCCTCTCACTGCCCTCTACCTTTTCCCGAGGGGCGAGGACTTCGCTGACATCGAGGTTTATGAAAGATGGGACCCGTCTCTTGAACGCAATGACCAGTATTGGCCAAAGACCATAAGCGACGGCATCAACCTGGCCGACAACAACCCGTATTGGACGATGTACCGCATGACCCGCGAGAATGTAAAGCGCAGATACAAGCTCTCGGCGAGCCTTCAGTACAAGATCACAGACTGGCTCAACATCCAGGGCCGTGCAAGTCTCGACAATTCGGACAACAAGTACACCAAGAAGATGCATGCTGGAACAAATGCCATTCTTGCAGGTCCTAAGGGACGCTATCTTGAGAGGGTGAACTTCGACCGCCAGACATATGCGGATGCTATTGCCAATGTGAATAAGACTTGGGGAGGATTCAATCTTATCGCCAATGTCGGAGGCTCAATCAAGGACACGAGAGTGGAGATGAGCGAGACAGAGGGCGATTTGAGGGACGTGACCAACTTCTTCTCTGTCGAGAACGTAGTCGGAAGCGGTTACTATAAGGTGGACAGGGACGGTCTTAGACGTCAGACACAGTCTGTCTTCGCCAATGTAGAGCTCGGATGGAAGAGCTATCTCTTCCTCAGCGGAACAGTTCGTGCGGACTGGGATTCTGCCCTTGCATTCTCATCTTATGGCAAAAAGCCTTTCGTCTATCCTTCAGTCGGAGTCTCAGCGCTCTTCCATGAGATGTTCACTATGCCGAAGTGGTTCAGCTTCCTCAAGGCTCGTTTCTCATATACATCAGTGGGTAACTCCTACGACCCTCACATGACAAGGCTCAGTTATGTGTATGACCCTCAGAACAATTATTTCAAGGTGAAGGACATCTATCCGAACTATGACCTCAAGCCAGAACTTACCCAGTCATATGAGGCGGGTCTCAACCTGAAGTTCATCGACAATACCCTCAGCCTGGATTTGACTTATTATCATTCCAATACCAAGAACCAGACTTTTGAGGCTCCGCTTTCCGGAGGTTCCGGATACAAGGCTGTCTATGTGCAGGCCGGAAATATCCAGAACTCTGGTATCGAGGCTGCCCTTGGATATGATAACAAATGGGGCAAATTCGCATGGTCATCAAATCTGACTGCTTCAATGAACAGGAACAAGATTGTAAGCCTTGTGGATGGAGTCAGGAACCCTGTGACTGGTGAGCTCATTTCTCTTCCTTATGTTGACAAGGCCAGCCTCGGAGGTCCGACAGTGCGCCTGGTTAAGGACGGTACGATGGGTGACATTTATGTAAACAGGGACTGGAAACGTGACCGTTACGGAATGATTGAAGTTATTGACGGTGTGCCTTCTATGGAAAACACTGAGTACAGGAAAGTAGGCTCTCTGCTTCCAAAGGCCAATCTCGGATGGCGCAACTCTCTTTCATGGGACGGCTTGCGTCTGAACTTCCTCTTCACTGCCCGTATCGGCGGCAATGTGGTTTCACAGACTCAGGCATATATGGACTACCACGGAGTATCCGAGCGCAGTGCGCAGCTCAGGGAACTGGGTGGTGTACAGATGAACGGAACTATGGTGTCTGCATATGACTACCTTAAGGTAATCGGTGCAAACGGCGGAGAGGCTGACTATTATGTATATGACGCGACGAACGTACGTCTGCAGGAACTCAGCCTCGAGTATACCATCAACAGGAAATATCTGAAGAATGTCTGCGACATCACTGTAGGTCTTGTCGCCAACAACCTCTGGATGATATACTGCAAGGCTCCTTTTGATCCTGAGCTTGTATCTTCTGCCTCATCCACTTTCTATACTGGTGTGGACCTTTTCATGACACCAAGTCTGAGAAGCTTCGGTTTCAATGTAAAACTCAACTTCTAAAACAGGAACGAAATGATAAACAAGATTACAATAAAAAACATTCTTGCTGTTGTGGCGGCAGGTTCGCTCATTGCTGTGTCCTGTACCAAGAACTTCGAGAATATCAATATTCATCCGACTGACCTTGATCCGGACGACATGAGCTCCGTGGAGAAGGTCGGAACACTTTTGCCTGCGATGATTTATCTGCTTCAGCCGCAGCAGGAGAACAATTCGCAGATGACCGACCAGCTGGTTTACGGGCAGCTCGGAGGATACTATTCGGCTCCTAACATGTTCAATAACCACGGAGGAAACGGGCATCAGGTTGCCAACTGGAATCCGCAGGAGACAATGTACCGCGGCCCTTATATCGACTTCATGTCACCGTTCTATTCCAACTATTTCAGAATAGTGGAGGAGACAGGTGGGGAAGGAGCCGTTTATGTCGTTTCCAATGTGCTCAAAGTGGCGATTATGCATAGGGTGGCTGACACCTATGGCCCGATTCCTTATTCAAAGGTAGGCTCAGGTGCGTTTGAGGTGGAATACGACGCCCTTGATGTGCTTTATCCGAAACTTCTGGAGGATATCTCTTCTGTCATCGCCTCGCTTGAGAGCTATGGCAATACGCCTTCTCCGGCTCTTGCCGAGTATGACATAATGTTCAAGGGTGATTTCTCAAAATGGCTTAAGTATGCTAACTCGCTGAAGTTCCGCATTGCCATGAGGATCAGCTCAATGAATGAGGAACTGGCCAAGACTGCGATGCAGGAGGCAATGCTCAGCGGAATGCTGCTGGACAATGCGGACAATCCTACATTGCCGACGAATGACAACCCTGTCTATAAGGCGGCGGTGTCTTGGGGTGACCTTTGCATCAATGCTTCCATCACTACCTATATGAACGGTTACAATGACCCACGTCTGGCGAAATACTTTACCCGCACTACGGGAGGTGTTTACAATGGCTTGAGGATTGGCCATATGCCGGGACAGATTGGTGGTGCGAGTGCAAGATATTCAAAGCCTGGTGCTGTTCAGGATACTCCTATGCCTGTGTTCTATGCAGCTGAGTCATGGTTCCTGATGGCAGAAGCCGCGCTCAAGAACTATATAACGGGAGATGCCGAGACATACTATAACAGGGCTATCGAGACTTCCATGGGACAGTGGGGCGTTGCTGCCGGAAACTATATGTCACGTGAGGGAGGCTCATTCGCTTATACAGATAGTTACAATACGTCAAACAATTACACTCTCACTTCCGTTCCGGGAGTGGCATGGAGCAGCGAGAGCACTCAGGAGGGGCACCTCAAGCAGATTCTCACTCAGAAGTATATCGCCAATTATCCTTTCGGTCTTGAGTCTTGGAGCGATTTCCGTCGCACGGGTTATCCGGAACTCATCCCGACCTGCAGCCTTGCAGGCGCTGAGGGTGTGACCCTGGAGCGTGGAATGCGCCGTCTGAAATATCCTGACCAGGAGTATTCCCAGAATCCGGTGAACTGCGAGAGTGCCGTCGCAAAATATTTCGGCGGCCAGGACTGGTTCTCAAAGGATCTTGACTGGGCAAAAAAGAACTAATAAATAAACATTTGGAAAATCATGATTTATAAAATAGCAAAAATCATTGGCATTTCTTGTGCTTTTTGTGCGGTGGCTGCTTGTAGCGATTGGCTGGAGCCTAAGCCTGTAAAAGGTTATGACCAGGATTACGACAGCAGTGCCATATCGCCGGAGAATGAGGAATATTTCAAGTCTTTGCGCGAATGGAAGCAGATTCCTGACCTGCCGCAGACTTTCGTGTGGTTTGACAGCTGGAGCGGCGCGTCCAATACTGGCTCTGAGAGCCTCAGGGCGCTTCCTGACTCTGTGACAATCGCCTCGAACTGGGGCCTGCACGGAGCGGACACTTCAAAGTTTGACTTGTCTCCTGCAAGAAAGTACGACATGGAAGTCATGCAGAAGATAAAGGGAACCAAGGTGGTGGTGACGTTCTTCTCAAGATTTCCGGGAGAAGGACTGCCGAAGAGCAGATTCCCTCACTGGTATGATGAAAACGGAAATTATATCTATTTGGGCAAATCATCGTATGAGGTGAATACCACCGATGAAGAATTGGCAAGGCCGGCCATCAGGCGGTATGTGGAAGACCTCTACAACGCTTGTATTGAGGCAGGTTATGACGGATATGACTGGGATTACGAACCTGCCCTTGGCATGGACGCTCCAGGCGGAAGGGAATACACGCCATTCTACTACAACCGTGTACAGCAGAGGATATTTGTGGAAGAACTTTCGTATTGGTTCGGGCGTGAAGCTATGAATCCTAACCGTGATCGTGGAGGCCGTCCTATGCCTGAGAAGCAGCTTTTGCTTATCATAGACGGTGATATAGGCTGGAATTATGGTATGGGAGATGATTGGCTGCACTATTGTTTTGACTACTTTATTCTTCAGGCCTATGGAGGAAGCGGATTGCAGGGCAGGGTCGGCAATGTCATCACCGACTGCGGACCGTCAATTGCCAGTGGCTTGATGACTGCGGAGGATGCGGTTAAAAGGACTATTCTTACTGAGAATTTTGAGTCTTATGCGTCATCCGGAGGAGGTTTCTTGAATATGTCAAATTTCATCTACCGCGGTACATATGGCGGTGGTACTCTTGACCAGCAGATCGGAGGATGCGGCCTCTACCGTGTAGGATTCGACTATGTAGGAGGCAAGTGGAAATTCCTCGACCAGGGAATAACGAACATGTATCGCATCTGGCGTGAAAGGCGGCAGGCCGAGTAATCGCCGGAATGAATTAATATGAATATTTTTATGACAATGAAACGTATAGCATTTATTGCTGCGGCAGCTGCCGCAATGCTTCTTGCTGGCTGTGAGAATGCAGAATATAGTCCGAAAGGCAATATTATCTATTTCGAGGCAGCGGCCGGTGGCGAAAAGTCCCAGATGGTGACTCTTGAGGGTGCTTCTGTCGATTTGCCCATGCTTGTGAGGCTTGCGCAGAAGGCCGATCAGGATGTGGAGGTGCAGATTGTTTTTGACCCTGCCCAGATTGACGAGTTCAATAGCCTGAACGGCACTGATTATCTTCCGGTTCCGGAAAGTGCGCTTCCGTCTGAAGGGAAGATTACCATCCCTAAGGGCGAGGTGGGCGTGACATACAATCTTCACGTATCTTCGTTTGAATCAGCTGGTGCAACTTATGCGGTACCTGTACGTATTGCATCCTCTTCCGTTTCTGACATTCCGGTTTCCTCTGTACAGAGCAAATTCGTGTATGTATTGACGATTCCGCTTTCTGTAACAGTGCCTACCATGAAGCCTTCAAGCTCATCTCCTATTCTTGCTGACCCTACTTCTGAGTGGGGGATTGAAGTCGAGGACTGGACTATCGAGACCTGGGTTAAGATGGACGGATTCAGCAAAAACAACCAGGCCCTGTTCACTTCAGGAAATTCTGCCAAGGGTTGTGAAATCTATGTCAGGTTTGGTGATGCCAACCGTCCTTTCAACTACCTTCAGGCCAAGATCATGGGAAATAATGACATTTCTACAGACAGGGACTGGGAGGCGAACAGGTGGTATCATGTTGCCATCGTGTGCACAAAGGCAGATTCAAAGGTGGCAATCTACCGTGACGGCGTCAAGATTAAGGAGGCCGGCGTGACCTATCCTTCTGACGGGAAGTGCAAGATTGACCAGTTCCAGATGATTTCCAGCGGCAACACGTGGTTCGTGAACAATTGCTCAATGGGCCAGGTGAAGCTGTGGAAAGTGGCGAGGACCCCTAAGGAAATCACTGACAACATGTATTTCTCGGTGAATCCTCAGAACCCGAACCTCATCGGATATTGGCCTTTGGACAAGAATATAAACGTGGATGAAGGAGGCGTGCCGAATGAGTCCGAGGTAATATTCGAGGACATCACAGGAAACGGCCACAATGCAGTATGTCCATGGGGCATGGTAAGGTCATGGACCGATAATGTGAATTTCAAGAACTGATACCGGTTCATGAATGCTTCTTAAATGTGCCCGGCCTGAAGTCTTATGACTTTCGGGCCGGGCTTTTTTGTTTGGTCTTTTGCAGGCTGGAATGTCCGTGTAAAATGTAATACCGGATTTCTGAACTTGACAGGATGGGATTCTTTACTGCTCGCGGCAGCTGCCTGTCAGCCTGATTGTGATGGATATATTTTGATTATATGGTAATATTGACTTTCTTTGGAAAGGATTAGGTCTCATATAAATGTGTATCTATGTTTGTCCGCTATATTGATGGTGACAACGTGTCATTCAAGGATTTGTACAGAAACATCAAAAGCCCCATTGTGTTCACTTCAGCATGGGCGTGCTTCAAATTCATATTCAAGATGATTGGGCCGATTTGCCTTGTGATAGGTCTGATATTGGGAACTGCTGTGTCCATGGACCGCAAGATAATCGCCCTTGAATTTGCGGCTTTTATATTTATTCCGTTTATCTTGGTTATGTTGCTCGTGTTCCCGTTATTATATTACGGAGCCGTTGCCGTTCCAAGGCGGCGTGTGAAACAGATGTGCAAGGAAATCACGGCCATGACAGGCGAGACTCCGGAATTGAGGAAAACAGGGCCTATGAAATTCGTATTTGAAGTTGAAGGTGTGGAGTATTTTGCCGAAGTCATGGCTGTTCCGATGAAGGCTGAATATATGGTAATCGGGAAATTGTTTCTCCCGCTTGATGACGACTTTCCGGAGCCGTTCGTGAGGAAAGACGGAATTTATGTGATGAATGATGACTTCTTTTATGAGTGGTCTTCTTTCCTTTCGGGAAAGCCGGCTGCCGAATATATAAAGTATTCCTATAATTCAATATCTTTCATCGCTGATTTCAAGGAAAAGGTTTCGGCTTCGGACTATGGCTATGCGTTTGATCTTCTTGAATATCTCCCCGGCAGATTCCATCTGATGCCGGTCTCTTGCAAACAATATGAAGAGATTGCAAATAAAGCCATTCGCGACTTCTTGTGGAAAGAGGCTGAAGCGGATTGATGTCGGGTGGTATGCCAGTGCGGAATGATTCAATATACAATTTTTGTTGGTTGTGCGGGAGAATAAGTGAGATGATTTTTCCGTAAATTGCCGGAAATTACAAATTCTTATGGACAAAGGATATATGAAAACGGGTAAGAGCATCATGATTTTCATTGCATCACTGGTGCCAATCATCGGTTATGCACGGGAGGAGACTTGGTTATGGCCGCTTGAAGGACATTCCGCCGGCGATGATGTACTGTTTGTTCCTCAGCAGTATATCGGTAATGAACTGTGTTTCGATGAACTTTTCATAGGCGGGGAAGAGGGGACTGCGGTTCTTGCTCCTGCAGATGCCACCGTTTCAGGCTTTGGCCTGCATTATAGCAACGGGCTTACTTATTCGACAAGTTTTACATTTGACGAAAAAATCTCCGTCGGGGAAAATTTCAAGAATGTGAGGGCTGGACTCGACCCTGAAAGATATGATACCGACTATCTTACCGGAAGCATATCACTCAGACTGGAGGACGGCAGGAAAATCCATCTCAGCGGTCTTATCCCGGAGCGACATTTCAAGACCGGCGAGAAAGTGGAGCGTGGACAGAAGCTCGGGACATTGCACCGCAGTTACCATAAGATACGTAAATCTTCCCTTATGGTCAGTGTGTCGGCCCGGGACAGCAAGTCCGATGACCCTATGACTTCATTCGGCATGCGCACTACTTTCATACCGCCGAAGGCCGAAGTGGTAAAGGATGCATTCACCGCTGAAGAGGCTATGGAGGATTTCTTGAAAATAATCGCCGTTCTGAAAGAAGCTTATCCGTCACTTTATGATGTCGTGACCCCGGAACAGCTTGATGAGTTTGAACGTGAGACCTGTTCGTCCTTGGCCAACGGAATTGACAGGCATGCCTTTTATCGGGTAATGTGGCGCGTCCTGAGCCTGGTCCATGATTCGCACATATATCTCTATCCTGACCGCCACAGCAAGAGCAAGGGCAACGGGCATCTGCCTCAGATTTTCTACGGATGGTATGGCGACAGCTGTGTCGTAAATATGGTCAGGAGAGAATATGCCGGATATGAGGGTAAGCGTATTGTAGGGCTTAATGGTATGCCGGCAGATTCCGTCAGACTTAAGCAGGTGCAGCTGACAGGGAATTATGACGCAGCGGTGGAAAGCGTAAAAGAGGAAGCCCTGGCATTTCAGTGCACGTCTTACGACAATGAGAAATGCGACCAGACCATTGAATTTGCCGACGGTGAAATACGCACGTTCAAAGGTTCCCGTTCCTCAGGATACCCGTCTGAATTTTCCGGAAGGACATATCTTGATTACATCAGCCAGAACTATCATGGAGAGAAAAATCATGCAAGGAAAATGCTCAATGATTCCACGGCATATCTGGGACTTGGGACATTTGCCCTTAATGAAACCGTCACAGACGACATTGTCGGATATATAGACTCCCTCGCCAAGGCAGAAGTGCCGAATCTCATAGTTGACGTGCGTAATAATCCAGGAGGGGATGTGAAAGTATTGGACCGCCTGCTTTCGTGTTTGTTGAATGAGCCGAGCCGCAACAAAGGTGCGATGAATTGGGTCCCGAAACGTGGCGGCTATGCCTCATTTGAGGGATGCTGCTTGAACTATACCCACGATATGGACATATTCCCGGAATATGAGCCAATGCCTGACGGAAACGGCTTTTTCAGTCTTGATGACTGCGCTAAGGTTGAGCCGGACTCTACGGTGCAGTATCACGGCCGGCTTTATGTGCTGACAAACGCCGGTTCTGTTTCTGCGGCAACGCTTTTCCCGGCCGAGATAGTCCGCAACAGGCGTGGTGTCGTAGTCGGAAGGGAAACCGCGACAGCTTACCACTACATGAATGCCTTGAAATTCGCTGACATACGCTTGCCGAATTCCGGATTCCAATTCCGCATCCCTCTTGTACGTGCCGTCTATGACACCACCCGCAACAAGCGCATCCCATACGGCAGAGGAGTCCTGCCAGACTATCCGGTAGAACTGACAAGGCGAGAAATATTCGAAGCCCCGGAATCGATACTCACTTGTGCCCTGAACCTCATAGCCAGCGGCTGTTACCTGGAAGGTGATGATCCTTTTGCGGAAAATGACGTTGCCATGTCTGCCCAAAAAGGCGGTCGCGCCTTATGGGGAGTTGGCCTTTTTGCTGCTTTTGTCATTGTGGTGGCTGTGTGGGCGGGGTGGTGTTGGGGGAGAAGGGATAGGTGCAATTAGATGTTTCTGGTTTTGTCGTTACATAATTATTGTAACGATAAAATTGTAATGATATGAAAATGGGATAATCCAAAGTGACATTTTGAATAAGTGTGGCTAAGGAGGCTTTATGGTGTGAGTGCCGGCTTTTGTCCAAGTGGTTTTGATAATCGGTGGATATTTTTATTGGGTGATGTTTATGTGCTATTCTGTGTGGTGTTAAATATACTGAATAATCTGTAGAGGATGTTTCTACGTTCTTGATAATGATTAATAGATATTTACTATTTTTGCCCCATCTGTTCGATTTTCTATGATACAAATTTGAAACTTGGAATGTGCAAGAACAGTTTAAACGTTAATGATGTTATGAGAAAAATGCTTTTACCATTGTTTTGTGCTTGTCTGCTTCAGGCAGCTTGTTCACCTACGTTATTCCAACAGATTGCAACATTGTCATCAGATAGTGTGACGCTTAATGATGATGGCTCATTTTCATATGAAGATGCAATGATTACGATTGAGTATGATTTCTGGTCAGAATCCGGCAAATTCGTTTTTACGATTACGAACAATACTGATGATGACATCAAGCTGAACCTTGCAGACTCATATTTCGTTAATAATGGCTATGCATTCGACTACTATCAGGCAAGAACTTATGTCACTACAAGCAGAAAATTTTCATCAACAAAATTGACTTCATCAACGGCTGCAGCATCAGAAAGCAGCAATTCCGTGGAATATCAGGAAAAGCCGGTTGTGTGCATTCCGGCGCATGCCACAAAAGTGTTTGAAGAATTTGCTGTATCCTCTTCAGTCTTTAGGGAATGCGGTTTTGTCAGAGACCCATCTAAAAAAGAAACTTCCGTCCGTGAGTATTCGCAGTATAATTCTCCTTTGATTATCGAAAACAGACTGTCATTCCTGATAGGGGAGATTACCGTCCCTGTCACCAATGTGTTCTATGTGAGTAAATACCAGAACATTGCTTGTGTCAATACAATAGAATACCTCAGAAGCGAAACCTGCAATGGCTCCCGTCGTGATGTAAAAGTACACAAACTGTCAGCCCGCAACAAATTCTATATCACATACGAGCCCTGGTCCGCTTCTGGAGCTGGGAGTGACAGGTAGGTTGGTTTGTTTGGAAGGTTTTGATTAAAATATTGCTGATCCATAATGATCTCGTTGGCAGCTGTAACATTAAATATATACTCAATCGTGCAAAGATTTTGGAATCACTTGCCTTGCTATGAGTGATTTTGGTTTTATGCTATCAGGTGATGCCTTTTTACAAAAGAAGAAGTTGAAGAATACGTAAGCATAGTGGACGCTTTGGAATCTATCCTCCGCTTATGAACTTTGATGAATAAGTATTGTGCTAAATTGTAGATTTATTGTGCAAAGCTACTAATAACGGTAGATTGATAATAGAAATTGCTAAAACATTTGTAATTTTGTCGAAACAATACAAATTAAATTATAGAAATGACTCCGAGCTTTGAATATTTTATGCTTCCTTATTTACAGGGCCTGGCGGATGAAAACCCACACTCTACTGCTGAAATGGCAGAATATTGTGCACATGTTCTTAATCTTACAAACGAAGACAAGGCTGAAAGGACAAAGAAGGGAAGTTTCTATAAATACTACGACCGGACACAATGGTCAGGCACATATCTTCGGCAAGCTGGACTAGCTCAATCATTTGGTAAAGGAAAGACAATGATAACACAGGCCGGTAAAGATTTGTTGCAGAAGAATCCCGCTCATATAGATAGAGCTCTTCTTTCTGATTACCCTATGTTTGTGGATTTCCAAAATAGGTCAAGAAAGTCTAAGTCTGATATTCCTAATTCTGGAAGTGCATCACTTAGAACGCCTCAAGATTTGATTGATGAAGCATATTCTGAGATCAGCAATAATTTGGTGGATGAATTGCTGTCCGTTATCAAAAAGCAAAGTCCACAGTTTTTTGAGAGGCTTGTAATCAAACTTCTGGTTGCAATGGGATATGGTGGTTCTTTTGAAGATGCTGCCAGTGTTACGCAGTATAGTCATGACGAGGGTATTGATGGAATAATCAAGGAAGATAAACTTGGACTTGACAGTATTTATATTCAAGCAAAGCGATACGATACAGGCACTGTCGGAAGAAAAGATATACAGAGTTTCGTTGGAGCATTGTCAGGGAAAGGTGCTACCAAAGGAATATTTATAACAACCTCAGCCTTTACTAAGGAGGCGAAAGAATATAAGCCTGCTTCCAATATCAAGATTGTTCTTATTGATGGAAAGCAGTTGTGCAATTATATGATGGATTTTAATATTGGAGTTAGCATAAAGCAGATATATGAAGTCAAAAAGATTGATTCTGATTTCTTCTCAGAAGAATAATGGGGCTTCAATACAAAGCGATATTTTGTAGTATCTTTCGCGGTGTACTTCTTTATTATATCATCGTTGGATATTAGTAAATTTCTATAAGCATTTTAAATACCACATTGCCTATCATTATGATTTTTCTTGAGGAATTGAAAATTTGGATCAGTTGTTTTTTTTGCTTATTTTTGCACTAATTTCTATTGGAGGTAATGAAAGAATGTAGGGTAATAGAACTTTTTGCTGGCGTCGGGGGATTCAGAGTTGGTCTGGAGAGGGCTGACGCTGATTTCTTTAAGATTGTTTGGGCTAACCAATGGGAGCCTGCTACAAAGATACAGCATGCTGCGATGGTTTATGAAAAGAACTATGGCGTTGGAAGCATCTGTAACCTTGACATCAATACTGTGACTGTCGATGAAATACCTGATAGCGACATGCTGGTGGGGGGATTCCCTTGTCAGGACTACTCAGTAGCTTCTACTCTCAGTCGTTCTAAAGGAATTGAGGGGAAGAAAGGGATTCTTTGGTGGTCAATATACAATATTCTAAAATGTAAGGGTAATAAGAGAGCTTCCATACTTCTTCTTGAGAATGTAGACCGTCTTCTTTTGTCACCTGCATCACAACGTGGGCGTGATTTTGCAATTATTCTTGAATGTCTAAATGAACTCGGATATATCGTAGAATGGCGTGTTATCAATGCCGCTGATTATGGCATGCCCCAGAAGAGACGTCGGACATATATTGTCGCATTCCAAAAGGATAGCAAAATTAGCAAAAAGTTTTCATCCCCTGAGAAATGGATTTATGAGAGTGGAGTCTTCGCTAAAGCATTCCCACTTGCCCAGCCTCAGGTTGGGCAGAAGATAGGTGGCATAGCCCTTTCATTGGAGAAAGAAAACCGCCTCGTTGATATTTCGATAAATTTCAATGGAAAGAGGGGAAATAGTCCATTTGAGAAGGCTGGCGTTATGATTGATGGTATCGCTTATTCAGTTGACTATACACCTGTATATGATGGACATAGTACAACTCTTGGTGAGTGTATTGTAAAGGGATGTCAGAAACCATATGATATAGATTCATTCTATATCGCGGATAAAGATATCGAAAAGTGGCGTTACTTCAAGGGAGCCAAAAGAGAAGAGCGTACTAAGGCTAATGGTTTCAAATATTTCTATACAGAAGGAGCTATGGCATTCCCCGACTCATTGGAAAGTCCATCTCGAACGATTATCACATCTGAAGGTGGTGTTGGTCCAGATAGATGTCGTCATGTTATTAAAGATGATACAGGGCGTTTACGTAGGCTTGCACCTATCGAATTGGAACGTCTTAATATGTTTCCAGATAACCATACTGAAATGGATGGTGTCTCAAATGCAAAGAGAGCATTTCTAATGGGAAATGCACTTGTCTGCGGAATAGTTACGAAAATTGGAGAAGAACTGGTCAAAAGACTAAAGTAATAAAATGATAGATGCGAGGTCAGGACCTCGCATTATTGTTTCAAATCGTCCCTAAGGATGCTCTTTACATAAGTGTTATTAAGCCAGAAGCACTGTGTTGTCATCCAACGGCCGTCAGGAAGTTCATTCCCATCTGCAGAGTCGCCGTCCTCATATCCCTCGAATTTGTAGTAAGCTTTTTTAGCATGAGGCCTGATGTGTATAATAGAGTTATCTTCTTTTTTGGGAAGATTATTTTTGATGTTGAACTTTCCTACACGGTTACCGCTTAAAACAGTTTGCATATCAAACCTGATACCTGTGATTATAGTATTCCTGATTTGTTCCCATCCTTCTTTAACAGTCTCATTCAAGTCTTGATATGGCATATTCCATAATTGACACCCTTTTAGAAAATAGTCATTTCCTTGTTTTTTGAAAACCACAAATAGGAATTTCGTAGAAGCAAAATATGCCTGCAGTGTAGATGCTTTTTTCTCCTCTGTTTGATTTGCAGATGTGCGTGTGTCATCTTCATCCGCATCTATCCATTGCTCTTTAGCAAGCTCTTTGAACTTAAATGGAGGAAAAGATGTGTTCTCTTTGATGTGACCGTTTTCTTCAATTCGTGTCGCTTTAACCACAATGTTGGCCTTTTGGAATTCCTCTGCCTTGTTTGATTTAACTCCAAGAATGGCAAATGCAATATTAACCCATTGAGACTTGTTCCCTGTATAGTCAAGCCCTAATATGCTACAGAGTTCCCGGTCGCTTTTCCCTACATATTTGTTTACTTTGAACTGAAGGTATCCTTCGAACCCTAATCTTGCAAGCATATTATCATCAGTAACAACAGAGTCTTCTTCTTCGGTATTGATGAAATACTCATTCAAGATTGTGGTCATGTATGACGTCTTGAAACAAAAAGCTCTTTTCTGAGCTGGAATATTGTTTTCTATCTGAAGTACAATGCTTTTTGCAGCGGTGCTTCCTTTCGTGCAAGCTCCTAGATACATTGTGTCACTCTCGGATATCTCATGCGCTTTTCCATTTGCAATTTTCTTCATTATCAGGTAATAGTCCTGCGTAATAATGATGCGGTCTTTTTCGTTAGGCGTGAAAATATTCACATATTTAATGCGGTAATCAAGATTACTGCGTAGTTCTTTGTTGCGAAGATAATAGACTAGAAGAATCTGACGGCATTTTTTCCATACATGAGATTTAAGAAAATCAAACTCTATTGGACGTTGGTTGAAATCTATCATCGTTAAAACGAGCCGCTCACCAGCTACATAGTATTTCGCTCCTGCATTTTTGCTACGGCCAAACCGCTCTTCAAAAGGTGTAACTTTTAATTCAAGACCAGCCAATGAGAAATCTGCCTCTGGATTGGAATTTGCATTATAGTGGAAAAAATGCTCCTCAATAAGATTTCCCAGACCTCCCTTTCTATGTGTGTTACCATATTCAACAACATAGTCTTGAAGAACGGGTTGATGCTCTTTATTGATATCATATCCAGATATGATGCTCTTACTTCTTGCTTCGCGCAAGTCTGTTTCCAGCACATCGTAAAATGTCTTGCCAATCAGCCATTTTGCATAACGAAGTATATCCTGAGAATCCGCTGGATTGTAGGCCTTAGGAAAAATCATATTAAAACCGCTTAAACTATTAACTCTCTGCAAATATAAAAAACTTTATTTCTTCAGCACAATGGTTGTTGACATGATAGCATGATACCTTTGAAAACAAAAATCTACTATTTTAGGGTTTGGCGTCTTTGATTCTTTCATATTTGTGGATATGTTCTTCATGTGATATACTATACACTATTAACCAAAAGATGTAAAACCAATCCTAGACATATGTGACGCGTACTTATGGCCTATAGTATCCATTAATTCCTTTGTCAATAAAAAAATCGGAGATTCTAATAATGGATTCTCTGTTTGAGCAATGGTAAATGTGTAGTTGAAATTTAATCCAATGGACCACAGCTGAGAGTGGAACTCAAAATTAAATGGAAACATATAAACGTATTCTCCCTGGCGGTCTTTGGTGATTTGTTCTTTCAATTCTTTTGGGTACAATGCTCCTAAGATATATTTATTTGTTCGTTTTTTGTTTTGGCAATAATCACAGGCTGCACTAAATTCGATAGCGATGGCTATAGCACTTTTGCGGATTTCTTTATTTACGCCAGGGAAAGTAATAGCGAACCATTCTGTATATGATATTCCAACGAGTTTTGTGAAGTTCTCTTCAAAATGTTCAGGTTCAAATGAACATACAGCACCGCGATCATAAATTGATTTGTTTTCAAGATTGTAATCATCAATATGTAAAATTGTATTAAGTCTTTCTATTGAAAAATTGGTGGGAAACTCTATCGCATTAGACTTATGTGCATTTTGAAGCGGTATCAAATAATCATTCCAATAGGTGTCTTCATTATGCAAAAGTATGTGTTTGAAAATAGGGACAATAGCTTCTTTAATAGCCATGTCAGGGCTTTTTTTTGCATGGGTTAATCCATATGCCGTTTCTGCTATTTTTGAAAATACATTTTGGCATATTTTATTAAACTGATTAGAACCACCCCAATTATCAGGGAATGGAATGATACTGAAGATTCGATTTAATGTTTGCTGAGCGGCAATTAATACGGATTCGTCAAATTTTATAATACATTTGACCAAGTCAGTAGATAGAATTGAATCGACTTTTTCGCATAAATCTTTTTGAGAATCCAAGAATTCAGATTTGTCAATCGAAGTCAACAATAATGGTTTTAGTTTGTTTTTAAAATCATCATCTTCACGATTAACGAACTCAATAAAATTTGCGATATTGTCAATATGACTAGACCAAAATGTCAAAACATACGGTCCATTGTCGGTATGAATGTAATTCCAGATTGCATCTTTTAATGTGGAGTTTATATCGCCAGCTTGGTTGAGGTGAATATCGAAAAATGCGAAACGCACTCCTTTTAGTGGTTCTTTTGGAAAGTCAAAACCATTATATAAAAAGCTTTTACATCCAATACCATGGTCATAAAAAACTTTACGAAGTTGATTAAGATGATCTTCATTATCATCAACAATTATAATTCGGTTATTTTCAATCATATTAATTTTTTGAAAAAATTATTGCTACTATAGCGCCAGAATATATGTCAGGAACTGCGCAGTCATTGTTAGATGGAAATATAAGTTTACCCCCAATAGTCTCCATTACTAGATTTGAAAAATAAAGTCCTAATCCCATTCCACCTGGCTTGAGAGTCCTATATGGTTGTACTAATTCGTCAACATCCATTTTAAAACCTTCTCCATTATCTGCTATGATGATTGCTGGACCATCAAATGATTTTATGTCAGAATTTATATAAATTGCTTTGGGAATCTTAGACTCTGAATCCTTTTCATCTTTTATGCATACCCAATATATAGCATTGTCTATTATATTAGAAATCGTGCTGAGCAGAAGATTCCCAGGGCCATTAATTTCAAAATCATCAGATTCTTTAGTCAAAATTGGCGTAGAGCAAACAATATTGTGATAGCGGAAACGAGAACTGTGTATTTGCACAGCTCTTTCTATTATTTTGGATGCTGAAGTTCTAATCTTTTTATTTTGCTTTACGATTGGTGCAAAATTCTCAATTAAATGGACTAATGATTTTATTTGTTGTTTCAAACGAGTCTTGTCATATTCTGACTCGTTTAACGAAACGTTAATAAAACGGATTTCACGTTCCACCTCATGAAAGACAAGGCTTAAATTCAAACCACTCATTCCTGAATTGAGCATTAAATCCCGCATTTCATTATAATCCTTTTCCACTTTTTTAAGCAAAGGATTAAATTCATCAATTAGCCCTTTTTGTGTTAGTTTACTATCAAGTTCCTTGATAGTATCCGATAATCCTATCTTTTTTATATTTGGAGTACAGGATGTAAACGATTCTATCTTATCTCTGTCACTAATCGCTATTCGTTCAAAGTAGCTAAAGACTTCTTGAATGATGGAAACGAACAACCGAAATGTATCATTTTCGGTAAAACCTTCTCTGTTTGTCTTTTCCTTAAGTCCAGATTCACTTTTGAGTAAATCTAAAAATATGGCGCCAATTGTTACTTTTTTGCTAAAATGATCACCAGCTCGTTGAACTTTTGCTAGCTCAAGACCAAGCCAATCATCAGATGGCTCTCCGTAATTATATACACGTATGTCGTCTCGGAATATTTTCACTCCACAATTATCTTTTATGAAAGATTTGATAGCAACTCTTTTCCCAGCTCCAAATGTGTAGTCTATTATTTTCCCATTCTGATTGAATACATGGAATATGCCAGATATCGGCCCTATATCTGCTAAGTCTTCATTCGATAATATATTGTGAGTCCTATCATTGAAAGAGTCAGGTTTTAATAATAGCTCTTGTTCTCCATTTGATTCTCTAACTGTAACGTTTGCTGTAGCAGGAAGATTAAGAGGATTAAACTTGTATTCCCACTTGAAAATGGCTTTGCCGCTATTTGAGGGCTCGATGACAAATTGAAAAGTATACAGACTTTTCTTTAAAACCCAGAGGGGAGTCTTGGCTTCGTCAATCCATTTCTGTTTTTCTTCATCATTGCAAATAATTTCAATGTCAAAGGAATCTAAAGCTTTGAATGGATTTTTGATGTTCTCTATTTTTTGTGCTAAATCTTTTAATATGGATTTGGTCCATTTCTTGGTCTTCAGACCAGTAAGTGTTATTCTTGTTCCATGACCAGATTTGAACAAGTCGGATATTCCATCGTTAACAACAACAGATAAATCCTCAATGTATTCTTCTGACTGAATTAATTCTTTCCAATTAATCTGAAGCCTAGAGGCGAAAAGATCTCCTGTGGCTTGGGACTCTAAAATTATTTCATCAGCCAAACGATGGACAGCAAGACGACCTACTCCTTTATTTCCTAGAGAAGATCGTTTAAATATTGGACTGATTTTAGCTTTTTTCTTTTTATAATCAGTTCCAATTGTCAACCACACATTTTGAATTACATCCAGATTCATACCGTTGCCATTATCTTCAATGACTATTTTACGCTTGCTTGAATCTAAATCCATGAAATATATAGTAACCTTAGTGGCATCTGCATCGTAGGAGTTTTTGACGAGTTCAAAAATTGCTAGACTATCACTGCCAATAAGTTCATCACCCAACAAATTTATAATATGGCTGGTAGCTTTAATCGGGAATCTTTCTGAATTCATAACAATTGCTTTATTGCTTTGGCAATGGCATAACCCATTAATGGAGGCACTGCATTGCCAATTTGTTTAAATATGGCGGAACGTGAACCCTCAAAGAAAAAATCATCAGGAAATGATTGTATCCTTGCAGCTTCGCGTATTGAAATAGACCGAATGGTCTCTGTTGAAGGGTAGATGTAATAATGACCATCTTTTGCAATATGGGCCACTACGGTGTGGCACTTGCCATTTAAATCTACCACTTTGAATCTGTCTAGGAAAGAGGTCGTATTATTTATAGTTCTGATTTCATTGGGAAAATCGGAATTTTTGATTCTGATGCCATCTTTCAACCACATCTGCACAGCCAGACGATATTTTTCTGTATCTAGATGGTTTATCGGACGTGCAATATGCAGTGTCAAAACATCAGAGTCATTACGAAGACCAAACTCGCGAAGATAATCTGTCGGTGATGATTTATAATTAGATGAGCTTTCACCAGCACAAATTGAAGGAAGATCCGAGAATATATCATTGCATGTCCAATCATTCTGAATCTTTTGAATTATAGGACATCCACGGTCTGAAGATTTTCTCCAACCGAAAATAATCACCCGTTGTCGATTTTGCATAACGCCATAATCAGATGAGTTCAGAATGGTAAAATGAATTTTATATCCAAGTTCTCTAAAATGTGTTTTAATATTTTCAAAGTGATTTTTCTTTGAACTCATAAGTCCCAATACATTTTCAAATACAAATCCCATTGGCTTATATTTAGCTAAGAACTTGCCATATTGCAAATACAACAAACAACGTTTGTCGTCTGCAATACTTGTATTGTGACGATTTAGCATAGAGAATGCTTGGCATGGAGGACCGCCAACAATAAAATCAACTCTTTTTCTGCGTTGTCGTTTTAAAACGGAATCAATAGAATTGAAAATCGATTCTATTGACTCATCAGAAATCTCTTGATTGATTACCGATGAAATTAAATCTTTAGGAAGTAATTCGTAGAGTTCCTCTCTGGTTATTTCGCGCTTAAGATACTTTAGATAATTATAATAGCTATTGTTCGCTTTAAGATAATGATAAGCCAATCGTGTTTTTATAGTATCGCAAGCATCGGGATTCATTTCCACATGGGCAACCGGCTCAAAACCACACCGCAAGAATCCCTCTGAAAGAGCGGATGTTCCTGCGAATAAATCGATGTATGTATACTTACGGTTTGCGTACATTCTATTCAAAATATAATCACTTACAAATTAAATCATTTTTTTCTTGTCTGTCAATGATTATTTTTATCTGTTAAACAATAATTATGAATTGTATGATTGAGATGGATAAAATAGATACCACTGTGTAGTCAGTCTAATTGATAGTCTTCCTGTAAACTGAATGCAAACACTTCAGCCAGGTACTCAAAAGTCTGTTTTGTCTGTTTGTCACAATTATTACATGCAGATACGTAGTCGTATTCATCGAATCTTTTCCCTTCGATGTCAAATTCTTTAAGTATGTCCTGTAGTTTCATGTCAGAAGTGAATTCTTTGATGTTGAATGTCTTGTGTCTTTGAGTATGTCACCCCTTAATTGTATCATATGCGGAATCTAATGCCGATGTTGGCTGATATAGTCAATGGATTGTCAGTCCGGTATGATATGAAGGCGGACTCGTTTAGCAGATAGCTGCAATAAGGCTCGCAATATAATGAAAAACTTTTCGTCACATTGTATTGTATGCCTGTTGCTGCCGTTGCTGACCATAGGAGTTGCTGTTCCCTCAAAATATTCTCACCTGTTTTGGCATAGATGCATTTATCTATCTGTAAGCCGCCCCCTATGTACCATTTGAATGAATTATGTGAAATCAGCGTGAAATCGCATCTTAGAGGAAGACCGATATAGTGAAGCTGTTGTGTTTCGCTTTTGGCGAGACCTGAAGCTTTGATTTCTTTTTGTGAAATGTATAATGAGTAATTCAATCCTGCAGTGACGGATAGCCTTTTTCCGAAATCCATTTCTGCAGAAACTCCAAAAGTCAACGGAGGATTATGACTATACTGCACATCTTCTTTCGTTCCTGTCAGAATCCCATCTGTTGGCGAATTGAATTGAATCAATGAGGTATTCCTATTGCTCGTCAAGCCCGGTCCTCCGGAAAGGGCAATTGAAAAATCAGGTATGGCTCTGCTCTTGGAAACAGGCAGGGGAGTGTCTCCTGAGTCCAAATCATGAAAGTTTTTTGATTCAATTTGTCGGGACTTCGTATCATTCATTGTTGCTTTTGATGCTTCTGTGGCATTCCCGGCAGTGTTTAAAGAATCTTCGTAATATCGGACCTCCTTGGGATGTGGCAAATCTCCGGTCAAAGTCTTGTTAATGCGAAGATACGATTTAAGGTCATTACTGCATTGCGGGACATTTATGCTTATGGCTGTTTCTGCTATGCCTGCCGGCAAAGTGTAATTTTTTATTTGGCATCCTGTTTTGATATTTTGATCATTCATGCTGAAAAACAAGAATCCAATGAATACGACTGCTGCAGCAATGACGGAAAAGTAATTGCCTAAACGCTTTATCTGCTTGTGCCTGGCATATTGCTTGGCAAAGTCATCCCAGTCATCAATAAGCAGATTGTCTTCTATGTCTTGCATTTGCTTGAAGACGTATTTTTCCAAATCTGTTTTCATGAGCCGGCTTCAATTAAATATTTGTTGACCATTTCTGACAGCATTATTCTGGCTTTATACAATATGGATGATGATGTTTTCTCTTTTATGCCCAATAATTGCGCTATTTCCTTATGTGAGTAATCTTCAATGCAATATAAGTTGAATATGACTCTTTTGGCATCCGGCAGGCTTTCCACCATTTTGAGGATTTGTTCTTTTGGAATCTGGGACAGATGCTCATATTCCGGTTCCGGTACATCCAGTATGTTGTTGTCAATGGGTACGAATTTCAGTCTTTTTGCTTTTCTCAGGTAGTCAATCAGGAAGTTGACGGTAACATGTGACATCCACGTTTTAAGGGATGATTTATTTGCGTCATATTTATGGATGTTGTCAAATATTTTAATGAAAGAGTCATGCATGAGATCTTTTGCAGCAAATGAATCTCCGGAATATCTGGTACAGAGCATAAATATCCGTGCTGCATATTTATTATACAGCCGGCTTCTTGCAGCGTCATCTCCGTCAGCGCATAATTGTGCCAGAGTTATGTCTTCCTCTGCTCTTTCCAATTTGTTCATTCCTTTTAATAATACGCAGAAAAATACAAATACTTCCGTAATATTTCAAAAATGTCACATAATTATGGAAGTATTCCGCTGGCCGCTGCGTATATTATGATAAACTGAAAATTATGAAATACCTGATGTTGATGACTCTGGCACTAAGTGCCGCATTGGCCGGATGCTCAAAGTCTGTTGTTGAGTATAGGGCTGCCGTAACTTCGGCTCAATTCAGAACGGTTACAATCTGTTATCCTGACAATTATTGGGGAGATTTGGAGAGCCTGAAAATTACTCATAAGGAGAATGGTTCTTCTGACGTGGCTTTTCATCCGCAGCTTGTGACATTTGACGGGAAAAGTCAGAAAGCGATAAGCCTGAATGTTCCATATCCAAATCAGAATACGCTTGAATGGAGCGATGACAGGCTATCGGCCCGAGGCGCAGCAACGCTGGCGTTCAATTCAGGAAATCAGGATATTGTACTTGTGTTCAACTTCTTACTTTCTTTCAATGAGAATGCGGAACTTTATGGAGGGTCTTCAATGAGGGTGTCTGGAGTATCTTTTGGTGAAAGGACAATTTGTCTTAAGGACAGCACTTTCCAAATAACAGAACTCATAAATCAGAATATTCTCCAAGAATGATTCGCTTCTACCCAGCTTATGTTATGTCAAGGCTGACTTAGTATATGACAATTTTTAGATTAGGGCAATAACCCATTGATTATCAAATAAT